>Ga0209589_1004691_pt1 | contig 23481 bp, 9 predicted proteins | sample CowpeawhiteBW_FD_187525 | JGI IMG/M metagenome (GOLD analysis project Ga0209589, IMG submission 187525) | Root nodule microbial communities of legume samples collected from California USA - Cow pea white BW (SPAdes) (version 2) | ecosystem: Host-associated > Plants > Roots > Nodule | place: USA...
ATATATATATAAATACACTTATCTTATTCTTTTATAACTGTATTATTATGATTAAAATCCTACTTTGGTCTACTAATTTTCATAAAAAATTGAATTACATTATTCAATTTATTTAATTAAATTTAATCTTTTAATTTTTTACAATGATTTAATCAGACGTTAATACTTTTTTTTAATTTATACATCAAAGTATTCTAATTAATTTGAATATTTAAATTTTTTAGGTGATGAAATTTAGTTAACTTTTTTATAAAAATTAAAGGATAAAAGGAATATTTTATTCTATTATTATTATTAAGGAATTTATAAATTAAGTGAGAGAAAAATAAGGTTATCATATTGGGCTGAGATTATTTATTATTTATAGGCCCGAATTAGAGAGCCGGAAGGCTAGCCTTTGCAAACCAAGTTAACAACATAAACCTCGTTGTGTTCTGCCGCCATTTTTTTCCGAAAACCCCGGTCTTTGAAATTCACCAGCAAAAAACTTGAAGTGGAGTGAAGCCATTGCGTTGCAGAGTTGAGAATGGGGAAGAAAGCAAAAGGGTCAAGGAAGGGTAAGAAGGCGTGGAGGGCCAACATCAGCACCGAAGAGATAGAAGATTTCTTCGAGAAATCAACGAAGGACGCTCTTTCTGGTGGCTCTCTTCAAGCCCTTTCCAGTGATTCCCTCTTTTACGAAGACAAGTCCAAAGGTAATTTCTTAATTTCTTTCTCGCTTTCTCTTTTCTGGGTGTGCTTCTTTTTTATCGTACATGTTGCCTGTATCTGAAAATCGTCATTTTTATTGTTAGTTTTGATGTGAGTGGTCACGTCTAAATTACACAAAAAATAAAATTAATTTGGAAAATTAACGATTATAATTATCAACGTTTTACCATGATTTGAATAAGATTTCTTCATATGATTTTTTCTTTCAATTTTGTTGGAAACTGAGGTTTCATTATAGTATACCAACTTAAAGTTGAAATAGCTTGACATAATTTATTGGTAGAATTTTCATTTTAATTTGAAGTATAACGTTGGCTCACTCACTGACCATGAGTTAATTAGCGTGGATTATTCTATTAACTTGAACTGGATGACATTCTCCGGAGGATACCTGTGGTTTCTAAATCTAAAATCTAAAATAGTATACATTTGACATATTTCTTAGTAATTTCATCTTAAAAAAGAAATATAAAACCATACATAATACCATATTTATGTAATGAGGATTTATGTTTATAGTGCTTCTGCTTAGGTGTTTGTTATGAAAAAAACTGTATTTTTTCATCAGAATGGTTTACAGCTTATAGTTCTTGTTCATCCCTGGATACATTGGGTTTGCCTAATTTAAATGATATGATTAAACTTATAGATCTTGCGGTGAAGAAGAAGATCGAGAAGCACAGGGAGAGAGTGCTGCACTGTGATAGTCTGCTACAGAAAAAGTGTTCTAAAAACCGGAAAACTGTGTCTGATGTGAAAGTGGTCAATCAAGATGATAATAAGGTCAGTATGTTGTACATTAATGCAGAAAGGACGGAGTAATAGTAGGAGGAGTTGGCTATGCAAATCTGTGTGGACATAAAGGAGGGGTTATTTATTTATTTATTTTTTGCTTTTTGTCTCAAACCCAATGTAGAGTTTTTTTATTGATATTTCTTGTTTCTAACAATGTTCAGGATGAGTCTACCATGTTTGATCTATGGAATGATAAAGGTACCTTCTATGTTTATCATTCAATGTTTTGGTTACTTTTTTGTGATAATTATGGATGTTAAACATGGTTTTATCTGATATCATCATGCAGGTGAGGATAACAAGCAAGTGAAAAAGGTATATTTTCAGTGCTGATTCTAATCTGTGGATTTCATATTTCATTCTATCTTTCAGTGCTTTAGTTCATAATATGATGGCTACCTTCTTTCAGTGCTTTAGTTCATAATATGATGGCTACCTTATTTACAGGTATCAAAGCCTACTCTCATTCCAGAAGTAGAGGTTGATCCTCCAGGCTGCTCTTTCAATCCCTCGTTTGAAAGTCACCAGGTAGTTTCAGAATAAATGACACTTTTCCCTGCTATTTTGATTCCTTTTTTTGTCATGAATCTTGATTGACAATTTTAAATTTGTTCCTGTTAAACCAGGATACATTAGCTTCTGCTGTTGCAGAAGAAATGCAAAAAGTCTACAAAAAGGAATTGGGCCCTGAACCTGTGCCATTAACTGTTCCTGGAGAAGCTATTGCTGAAGAAGATGTGAGTCTCATCATCTTCATTTATATAATTATTGGAGTTAAAAATGTTTGCTACATTTATTATGCTTTATAGAGGTACTTTCATTTGTATTGCTTCTGTGATTGGTTCTGCTTTGCTAACAATTTATTTGTCAGATGTATTTTCTTGATGTGGACGATGGGAATGATTATGATGATAGTAATCTTGAAAATGAGGATGAAAATGAAGATGCTGCATCAGACAAAAAGTTAGTATCATAAATTATAATTAATTGGACTGACTTTGTTTAAATATTGTTTTTGTGTAACATTATATTTTCCTCCATATTATTATTTTTGGCAATATATATTATTCGTCTTGTCATTATCTTTTATGAACTACATTATTTTTTCTCTTTATCTTCTACTTATTCTTTTTGTGATTAATTGGAGTTAGACGTTCTGCATAATAATTACTGTCTTTAAGTGTCTATCTATTTGTGATCTTATAATTTTGCCATGGTGGTCCTTAACATGTACTCAGTAATTTCTCTTGCTAATCTTTATCTTCTACTTATTCTTTTTGTGATTAATTGGAGTTAGACGTTCTGCATAATAATTACTGTCTTTAAGTGTCTAACTATTTGTGATCTTATAATTTTGCCATGGTGGTCCTTAACATGTACTCAGTAATTTCTCTTGCCAATGTTTATTAAGTTTCTTTGATGCATAATATATTACTGATTTCACATTGCCATTTTTGGTATGCACTGTCTAAATGTTACTTGTTTCTTACAGAATCTTCATTTTTGAATACTGTATTATACATACGTAGTATATTTGCACCTAATAATAGTGTATAGTTTTTTATTTTGTGAATCAATTATTCATGGATCGTTCTACGTTTTGGGTCGCGATTTTGACAACCATGCACCGGATCGTTCTACATCAATTGTATATACTTTTGATTTTTATTCTAGCTTAGCCGTCCTTTAATCTGACATTTTTGTTCCATGCAGCTCTTTTGATTTACATTTGCAACATAATTTATCGAAAGAAGAAATTGACTGCAAAAGTAATGTGAAATTTAGCTGGGAGACTCCAGCTGTTGGTATGAAAAATTGTAAATGGATAGGAACTGGAGAGAACATTATGGAGGTATTTCATGTTAAAATATTCTTTTTGTATATCTAAGATTTCATGTCTTCCAACCTCTGAAAATGCAAAATTTAGCACATTTTCATAGCCATTTGCCAGTCTGTAGCCTTGAAGGAATGGTTGGCTCTGGCACATATCTTGGCTTTATTGTAATTCTGTATTATGTATAAAATCCACCAACATGCACAAAAGTTCATAATCTTTGGATAATAATAGATATTCTCATCCTTCATTTGGCTGTATGCCTTGAAGTACATATTACATTGTTATCTCTTGCTTTCTTGTTTAGGATTTGGATATCAGTTCTTGTCATGGTCTCAAGGCAAAGTTGTCTGAGCATTGGATGGATGTCTACAAGACATCTGGGGGCAAAGATATCAGTTCACCTAAACAAAGCATGTTTTTCTCCCTTTGTAAGTTGATTGTGAATGATAATGATCAATTACAATATGTTGTGCATTTGAAATCTTAATCATTAATGGCCTAAATCTTTCCACTGTCTTCCCGTGATTGTAAATTCTGTGTATTCAGAAAATTTACTATTTCTTCTATTTTCTATTGGGCATTTGGTCTGATGGGGGATTACATTTTGGTTGTAGAGGGAAATTAGCAAAATGCTAAACCAAAAAGAAACAAATGACTTTTGCACTTTTAATTATTTTTTATAATTTTGTTGGCATTGACTTCATGTTGACTTGGTTTCAGGCAGCAGCTACCGGGATATACTTTACTGTAATAAGAGGCCTTTCTATTTCAAAGGCCTCGAAGATGCAAGCATTATGGATGCATACATAATGCATTCTGTAAGTATATTTCTGTATCATTCTATATGAAGTTATGGACTTTCTGAACGTCTTTGATATAGTGATTTTTATGCACAGCTCAATCATGTCTTCAGAACTAGAGACTCTGTGAAAAAAAATGATGCCAAACTGACCAAGCTTAAAGAGTATACTGAAAGTGATAAATTTCGAGATCAAGGTTTTACTCGACCAAAGGTAAAGGTTCTTAATTGTTTTGTTATGATGAATATTTTTATTTTATTTTTACTTTAATAGCATTACGCAATCAGTATTCTCCAATCTATTTTTTCTAGTACTTTTGACTTCTGTCATATGAAAACAAGTCCAAAAGAAGCATTTTATTTCTTAACATTTTTAAGGGTTAAATAAGTTTTTGATGCCTTCAAAATTGGTGGTTTGTATTAATATTGATACTTCCAATTCTTTCCCAGTGAATTTGGTCATAATAGTTATTTTGTTACTTTTGTTTATTTGGACAGTGTCACACGCAAGCATACCTAGCAATATCTTACTAGTGTGGCATGTCAACACAATTAATTCAAGAGTAATAAATTTAGTGTCAGGACCAAATTTGCATGTTTATTAAATTTTGGTATAAACAATATTGAAAATTTTTTAGAGGTGCAAATTTAAACATGGGTCAATTTTGGAAGTATAAAAAACTTATTTAACCCTATAATTAATAGATTTCTTTACTTGAAATTCATATTTCACGGTGGATTTGATAATACTCCCCCCCTTTCACCAATTCTTTGTTGATTGTTTAATTGATAAACTTAATATTCCTCTGAAATGAACTTAAAGTTAAAAGTAAGCTTCTATTTTTAAGAAATGCTAAACATATCTTCATGTATATATGCTTTCAGTTTCTTGTGGTAGTTCTTGATAAACTTAGTATTCCTTTTAAATGAACCTTAAGTTAAAAGTAAGCTCTTATTTAATGATTGCTAAGCATATTTTATGTATACTTCTGTGTTTCTCTAGGTTTTAATATTATTGCCATTAGCAAGTATTATGTATCGTGTTGTAAAGAGGCTTATACATCTTACACCTTCAGCTTACAAGGTATGTTGGTATTCTCACTTTCTAATATATTTTATAAAGTATAGTCATGCCAAGCATAATGAGTTAACTGAAATGACACACCAATAAAGTATAATGGCATAAAATTTATCCATGTCTTTACTTGTTGATATAAGCTAGGTATGTATTAAGGAAGTATATGATCTGTCAAACTATGAATACAATTGATTTTCAAATATAGAAAACTAGATCTATCTCCATGCGTTGTTTTATAATGATCTAGCAAGAACTCATGAACAAAGTAAAACATAGAAATGATAGAAAATGTTGGAGATCCCATATCCATTAAAGATGTGATCAAATTATAATATATAAGTGGGTGCAAACCTATTACTTTACAAATTGGTTTTGTGAGGTTGAGTTAGACTTAAAGTCCATTTCTAAGATGCTATATGAGTTTATCTTATTAGGGGTTGTTGGGCTTTTTTTGCTATTCGTTATTTGTTATCAGATCACTCATAAATATCTATTTCCACGCTTGAGATGTATAGTTTTTGGCATGTGAGGATGAGTTGGAGATTTTAGATTGACTATAAATGTGACCAAATTATTATATATAAGTGGATGAAAATCTTATCATCTTACAAGTTGGTTTTGTAAGGTTGAGTTCAGTTTAAGTTTACTTTTTAAGATAAAACATGATAATACTCAGTTAATTACACTTAGTTTCCCAAAAGGAGCTTAAAATTAAGAGAGCTTCATGGATTAAATCACATGTATGGGTATGAAACTTATTTTCTTGTCTCTTTTGGTCTTGGTAATTCAATGGAACATATAGAACAATTCAACAATTTAGATTGAACAATAAAAATGAATAGAAACAAGATTATAATCGGTGCATACCAAAGGAAACACAAGAAGAATCAAGAAATATTATGAATGGGTACACAACCCATTTTTGGGGTTTAGTGTCTCACAGCCAACACAGGAACAATTAACAAAGGAAATGAAAAACATGGAAAAAGACACCATTTGATAGAGTCAAGACCAGTGCAAAAGCAAATTCCCGCTTGAAAGTAAGATATTCAAGATAAGATTCATTTGGTGAGTAGTTCATAATGTGAGAAGGTCAACAAATGTTTGTGTAATGGATATAACCAATTCATATTATTGACTTTAATGCATGTCAAATTTCATTGGTGGCAAAATTCTAATGTGAGGGATAGATGTGTGTATTGAACCTTCATTATTACTTTGTAGGCCAAAATATTGCATATAAATGTAACTTTAAACTGAAATTTTGTTTGTTTCATTGATACTAGTGTTACTTGTTAATATTATCTCTCGTACCTAATTGTATTTTCCTTGAGAAAAATAAATAATTCTTTTGGTCCTTTATGGTAATTGTTTTCATTTTTTCAGGTCAATGTTGAACATAAGGATCGTTTTACCACTAAATTTGGAAGTGAAGAACATACAAGTGATATAGAAAATGTTGACGACGAAAATGCGAAACCTCATAAGTCTTCCAAAGCATCTGACTTTCAAATGCTTTTTGGTGGAAATAACGAGGATGACTTCATGATTGGCATCAAATTCACGAGGTAATTATACACTTATAGTGTAGCATTGTTTAATGAATTTATTCTTTGGTGCATAAGAAGTGCACCTGAACATGGACTATGATATTAAGATTATTTCAATGCCAAAATTGTTTGTTATTCTAGTCCCAATTGGGTAGGATCACCATTTGATAGGATATCCACTTTTGGGCATTTCCACCAATTGTTTGTTATTCTAGTGTCAAAACCAGCCTGTAAGGTGTGATTTGCATCCACTTGTGGTGTAAATTTGTTTTTATCTCTATTCGATGTGAGATCTCCAACAGGGTAATCTGTTCATATTGGTGGAAATGTGATCTAATTGAGAGCAAGAAGCAGAGTATTGTTGCTAGATCGAATATCGAAGTTTGATATTAGTTATAACTACAATTGAGACTTCATGACTTTGGCAACCTCTCTAACAACTAATGTTTGGAGACATTCAAGATACTAAATTGTCTTTGATAATCTAAACACTCTTTATATTTCATCAAATCTAGTTTTTCATGGATGGATTCTCACTTTGTATTGGAGATGTTGAAGGTTTGATTGCATTAAATAGAGAGATATGATACAATTTGATAGGGAAATCATTATTAGATATTGGTTTTGTTCTTTATTATTGTATTATTGTATCTTTTGTTTGTTATAAATTAGAATTGGAATACTTGAGTGTACACAACACATGAAATTATTTATATTCCTTCTGCATTTCTCTCTCATGATCTATTTCGTCACTGATCCTTACAACATTTTATCAAGAATCTAAAGAGATGGAAATCCAAAGCGGTGCTTTCGCTTTGAGCCCATTGCACATTTTTAGCTTCCATCACTTATTTGGCAAGCTTTTTCTATTGAGTTTCTTTTTTTTGGTGAGCTCTTTCCGGCCAGCGACCACGACTGGCTTCACCTTGTGCGAGGACTATTTTTGCTGTTCGACATATGTCTTGCCTTCTGAACAATTTTACTCCCTTGGAGTTGCCTGCCACACTCTGAGACTTTTACTTTCTTGCAGCCGCCTTGTCATCTGAGCACTTTTGCTTTCTGACAACCGTCATGTTCTTTGAGCATCTTTGCTTTTGGTAGTTGGGTGTCCTTTGAGCATTTTTGTTTGCCGACAGTAACTGTTATGTACTCTGATTTGTTTTCTTTTCCTACAACCATCTTGTCCTCTGAGTAATTTTTGCTTTCAGACGGCCACAATGTCATCTATCCAGTTTCTCTCTCTGGATACATAATACATCCCAACTTCAGGTGGGGTGTTGATGATATGATTTGAAAGGATAAAACATAAGATTGGTTGTTACTTTGACAATGAGAAAGTCATGTTTGGAAATATCTATTAGCTTTATCATTTTTACTTTGTCAGCTCTAGCAACATATTGACTGACGAGTTCATTAAATCTCTGAGGGGATCTTGTGTTGATGACATTTGTAATAAGCTTGTTTTATATGACACATGCTCTAACTTGAGGGGGGAGGGAGAGATATGATTTGGTTACACAAAATAAGGAGATATGATATGATTTAGGGAAATATCTTACCAAGTATTTTCCATTATTACATATTAATTTTGTGCCTTATTATTTTATCTATTCCTTATTATGTATAAGAATAATCATGTGTATGCCGCGCATGAAATTCATTATATTTATTCTCAGTTTCTCTCATTTGAACATGGTACCAAAGATCCTGTGTTATTTGTTTAGTCACCAAAGCTTTCAACAGGAGAGAAAGGCGTTAGGGAAAATCAGAAATGACTTCTTTAGCCCTAGTGATCTATTTGACATGTTGACTAAGTCATTCAGACTCTCATGCTGGTTACATTTGTAATAATTTTGGTTCATGACATATATGGTTTAGTTCAGCTTTTGTAGAAGAGTTAGAAAAGTATTTTGAATAGTGACATTTATTGCATATATTCTTTATATCCAGGATTTATTCTCTTGTACCCTATTATGTGATTATAAATAACTAACATATGCTGTTATAAGACATCAATGTGTGTATACTATCATTTTAAATTCTTCCAATTTTTTAACTTATTCTGCTGTATTCCTCCAGTAAGTGAGGGCAGGGCACTATAAATTATTAAGGCTAGGCAGCTTGTATTCTATAATACAAATTCCGATCAATGAGACTCTCAGTGATTTAGTGAACATGTGGGTATAGGACAACCGTCATTATAGACCGTCTATACTATCATTTTAGATTATTCCAAATGTTTAACTTCTTGAACTGTATTCTTCCATTATCTCTGCTACTCTTTCTCTTAACTGCCCATGCTAAAATCAATTTGCTCACTCCCTATTTATTCCGTTACATTTATTAGAAAAAAGAAAATTTTATGTATGGTTCCTTTCAAATAACTATTTCAGACAAAAAGGGATGTATTAGTACGCTGCTTAGTTACATATGCACGATATTACTATAGCATCCTCAACCCATGGGAAGATGATTTTTCAGTTTCTATTTGTTGTGACTTGCAACATGAGATGATACTTTAGTTCTAATTTAACTTTTATGCTTTTGTTTTCTACAGGAAGACAATCAAATTGTTCAGTGATTTCCATACCTCAGACATTATTATTGCTTCAGCACTATGCTTGGTTAATGTAAGCATTTTTATTTCTGTTTATTTTAATTTTTTTATTCATATCTGACTCTAGAGATTTCTTTTGCCCCCTTTACATGTTTTTTAGATTAACTTCATATTTGTTGGGAATTAACTTTATTCCGTTTTGGGCATTGTGTCCAACCTTCAAGTTCATATTCCTTGTGGTATAAGTAAAAGGTATTAGGTATTCTAATGCCGTTTGTTAGTATCTATTTGCATTTATTTTATAAGATAAAGTTTGGGCCATTTTGTATCCAGTTGTTTGTTAAAAACATTGTATATGAATATGATATTATCCTTTGAGGCGACAATCCCCATAATTTTCCTACATACACAATGAATTGGTTCTATTGTTTTTCTGGCGAGTGACCCTAAATAATAAACAACTTCTGTCCTAGTGGTCTCAGGTTAATTGTTACAGTGCAACCTTTTAATTTTACTTCTTATAATAATGGAAAAAGTCGAGCTACTATCAACTCTACATAAAAATAAAAAATACAGAGCAGTCAATCTCATCACCACTTTGTATAAAATCATCAGAAAACTTCTATACCATTGTGTAATTAAGCAGAAGTTAACTTTTCCTTATACGTTAAACTAAAAATCTAGTCCATATACCCAACACATCTTTTTTTTTTAATTTTAGTCGCTGTATAAATAAGTCTACATTTTTGTCCTTGGAAAAAAATATTTATGAAGAAGTCCCTGGTATTTTATTTATGAACCATTGACACTGTTAGATTTTTATGTGTTCTCTACCATCTCTACGGAGATGGTATGATTACATGTAGGACAAAACAATAACTAATCCAAGGAAGAAAAGTCTGAAACTGTTATAACTCAGGCCAATGCTAGGGGCTGATTCATAAACATCTTTCCTCTAAGAGAAAGATGTAGTGTTTTTTAAACTAAAAATAAAAATAAAAATTATGTCAAGTATAGAGACCCAACGTTTGATTTTGAAAATTATAATTTCATTGTAATACAGTTGCTTATTATCGTGTGGCTTTTCTACTAAAGTATAAAATACATACACATGCTTTTTTTTTATTTTAAATTTTCTCCGTATTTTGTTCCTTTTCTAAAATATGAATCTAAAGAGTTTTTATTTATTAGTTATCCTTAGTCTTATGAATGTGTGCTGAATCTTTTACAAACGTATTGCTTATAACATCAAATTGTTCAATTTTCTAGAAAATTGAGGAGGTTGGGATTAACAAGGAAAAAGATGTAGATTTTCTTTCATCCATAGAGGTAAGTTTTCCTAACTGTAATTGTTAGATCATATTTAATTAATAACAAATCTATCTCAATATGTAGTTACCCTGCATGTGGGGCATAAAATATGTAGTTGACAGTATTATTTATTCTAAACAGGTTCTGATTATTGATCATGCAGATGTAATATCAATGCAGGTCTGTAGTGTTCTTCCTTTAAATTACTGTAACAAATTGATTGTCCCGTTATTTTGACTACTATATGAATGTTGTTTCTCATTGATGTTTAAAACTTGCCAGAATTGGTCTCATGTGCATACAATTATTGAACACTTGAACCGCTTACCATCCAAGCAACCTGGAACAGATGTAATGCGCATTAGACCTTGGTATATTCTATTGTAACTATCCTATGCTAAAGTTGTGTTATTTTTTTTACTCCTATATTAGTGTTGACCTACAATTTTTTCCCTTGTTTTCATTTTCTTAATTTAGCACATAGCAAATATTAGCACTTAAATAATTGGAGCTATTTATCTTTAGATGAAGCTAACAGAATAAATTATAATGAAGGGTCTGCTTCAAGTCGTAGTGGTGTTTTTATGGAGAATTGGAGGTTTTCCATTTTCAACCATGCCATTGTGGTATTTTGTTTGTAAAAACTATCTTACATTTCTCACCAAAACCATTATTGTGATTGGTAGAGTTATGTTTCATAGCTCTGCCAATTTAAATTATCTTGGGGAATATTGTGTACAATACTTTAAGAACTGTTCAGTACCATCATTTTTACATTTCAATTGCTTGAGTTTTGGCGTTATATATCTGTCAATATGTTTTTGTCGTGTGAGATGGAGGAAGGGTTTTTCTACACCAGAATTTTGAGATTTGTATATTTTTAGGTATCTTGATGATCACGCAAGATTTTACAGGCAAACAATAATACTGGGTTTTTATTCGAATCCAGGTAATGATCCTTGCTTCTTGTAGTGATGCCTTTTGAGAGAAAATTTACATTATTCTTCTGTTTGCCTTTACCTTTTATAGAGGAAGCTAAATCCGTTGAGCATATGTATTTGCAACATTTTACCTTTTAATTCTGTTTAATAATGGGATGTTAGTTTCTACAAAAATGTAGTTTTTATTTTTGTTTCACAAGGTCCATCCATCTCGCCTTTTTGCGTGCATGATTTTGTCTATTTGTGTTTACATTTTACATTACAATTATCATAATAATCAGTTTTCGATTACATTGGTGAAATTTTGATTTTTTAATTTTCCTTTTCCGAAATTGTTAAACTTATGCTGCATTGCACCTTGATATATAGGGTGCCGAGTTATGACGTTCTCATTCAATCCATTTTTTTGTGAACATTTGAAACATAGCGAAGTCTATTATAACCTCTGCATTTCCTTGTTGCAGATATAAATGCTTCATTCAATCATCATTGTGTTAATTATGAAGGGAAGGTATGTAAGATATATGGTTTCACTGCCTAGCTTTTTCATAGGTTCAAGGTTTTTGTATTGTTACCATGCCATTTCTTTACAGCACTGGATTTTAGTAGAACTGCAATTCGTCATTGATGGCTTTTGCTTTCCAGCATTTTACCATTGGCTATTTAAACTGCATCAACGATATGGTTGATATGGCAGAGATTGGCCATCTTACACAATTGAATTTCTTCTTGTTTTTTTCCCTTTTTAAATTGCAATACTTTAGGGATTTAGAAATAGGAATCTGCACCCAGTATTTTGTGGGATAGGGATTATGTACTTGAATAGCAATACTTCATCTACTCTTTATTGTTTCTTTTTATTTTTATTGGAGTGTGTGTCCTCTTCACTCAGTCTTCTGTTTGTGAACATTATTTGTCTGTCATATTTGCCTTTATCATCTTTTTCTATTCCAACCTTCATTATTTATTTATTTATTGCAATCTTATTTTCATTGTCAGTTCTAATTTGAATTTGAGCGGTCTTTGTTTCGTGATTGTCAATGCTTTTGCATCCCTGTTGTCAATTTTCGAGAATTAAGAATGAGCAATCCTTTTTATGTACATTTTAAAACTTGTCTTTTTCTGAACGCAATACACATGCACACACTTTTGCTTTTCAGTAGAATCATGATCAGCCATAGGGCTAGTCAATTTTTGTTTTTGTGTGGTGGTGGGCTGCTATTTTCTGTTGGTAGCCTTCAACCTTGGAGGGCTTAAAGTTAAAGATGCATCATGACTGAAAAGTTCTCAATCTTTCAGACTTTTTTATGGAGGACATCGTTGATATGCCTTGTGAAATGAAAACGATAATCAAATTATGTTCATGCATGTGTCTTCCCTTCCTGAGGCAATTACACAAAAGATATTGTTTCTTTTTAATTTTTAAATATTCTAGTCATCAGTACTTCTATTTGATACCTGCAGGTGAAACTGATGTGTGAATTCAAAGGTGTCTTACACAAAGTGTTACCGGAAATAAGACAAGTAATCTTTTTTAGTATTGCTGGCTGCTTGAATAAATATTCTGCGTTTTGGTCATATACAATTGTGATGCAATTAAGGTCTAGTTGGCAATGTTATTGCACTTCAGTTACCTTGGATTTTATTACTAGACAGTATATAGGAAAAGTATTCATTCTTTTTTACTATTAAACAGTACAGTACATAAGAAAAACAAGTCACTTATATAATATTATCTTCCTTGCTATACACATTTTATTGTTGTTATATACTCTGTAAATAATTAAAAAATAAGTAATATTTTTGAAGATGGTTTATTTTCTTTGTAAATCCTTAGGAATGACTGTAATATCAAAATTAGCATCTTTTAATCGATGTTCAATAATTTGAAAAGTAGGGTGCTAATATACTCGTTTCAAGGATCTGTGAACAAACTAATTGGTTTTCTTTTCATGATTAGTTAATTTAATGTACTAACGTTGCATCATTTCTTTTTCTTCTTGATTATTGTGGTCAGGCAATTAATTTTTTGTTCAGTGTCATCAATTTATATTCAGATTTATTACTGTAGGTTTGTGCCTCACTCTAATATTGAGCTAACACTTCATTTAAATTTTGAACCCTGTAGATTTATGAACGATTTGATGTAGACTCGATAGTACAAGCTGATGATGCCCGTTTTGATTATTTTATTACAAAGGTATGCATTTTGGATTTGTGATTTTTAAAATATTGATATGTTGAATTGGTTTTGGAGAACTATCTATCCATACTCTGAGAATTTGATGTCACTGATGTTCTTTTTTGAATAACTTGGCTCAAGCCAGATTTCAAATGACCATTGTAACACTTGAGAAAGGTACACAGGAATATAGAATGAATTTGAGAGAGTGCATTCCTCTTTTCTGGAATTTCATCAGAATGAACTTGGGATATACATCAGATACAATGTGAGAGGGAAAAGATACATCTAGGACTTAGGTCTAGTACAAAGCACATAGTATTTTACAATAAATCCTATTGAAGACTATTTATTCTAACAGTAACCTATAAGTGTGAAAACCATTGCTCAAATAAGCCTGTATGCCAAACTATAATATGGATTTCCATTGTTACTAAACTTTGCGGTGTTAAGAAGCCACTGTCCGGGTCCTGTCTCCATGATTTCTAATGAAAATATTTTTGCCACATGCCCTTCTCATTTAATGTTCACTCTAATTCATTTCGACCCAAATATGTTCTTTCTTCCACCATTACTTTTAGAAGCATTACTTTTAGAAGCAGTAGGAATGTTTATAATCTGAATTTATAACTAAATCTTAGGATTTCATATCAAACAATAGCAATGAACTGATTATGTCCTTGAATGATTATTTTTGAATTATTGTGCTTGTATTTATTAGGCCATATTGGATTAGGGTAAGAGTAGTGACTCCCGGACTCTTAACTCGTCAGTTAATTTTTTCTTACTCATGGCATTGTGTTAATAATGCAGTTTAAATTTTTTCTTACTCATGGCAATGTGTTAATAATGCAGTTTAAATAAGTCACGTGTGAAAGATGAGATAAATACAATATAGCAAAAAGGTGGTTTTACTTTTAATTGCTATTATCTGTGTAATTATGGACATTAGAGGAATATTGCTTATTATCCCTCATTGAATGAAAAGTAGTTTAATCATTCTTTGCTTAGGACTGCTATGCCTTATTTGTGTTTAGTAATGATGCATCTGTGTGTCAATTACTAAAGCTTACCTTGGTAGAAGTCTTTATTTTATGCATATCCTTTTACTCTGTCGTGACCAAAATTTCTCTGTTGAATTTCTTTAAATAGGCGCCTTAGGATGGTCCAAGTGGTATAACCATTATGTGCTTGTTATTATACATTTTTTGACAATTGGATCATTTAAATAACTATCAATAATTATTGTCTTGCAGGTTTTCCCCAGAATAAAAGATTTAGATCAAGGAGGGACGATGTTGTTTACCAATTCTTACTTTGAATTTATTCGACTCCGTAATTTCTTAAAGTCACAGAATGCTTCCTTTTGTTTGCTTGGGGAGTACGGATCCATTTCCATCATTATGCCATTGTGTTGTTTGTTTTATAGTTGAATATTATTTAATAATATGGCAGTAGTTTTTTTTTCCCAAGTTACTAGTAGTTCTTCTGTTGATGGCTGGTCTTTTTTTGTTAATTTAGGTATACAACCCAAAGTGATATCTCTCGTGCACGTCTTTGGTTCTATGAAGGAAGTAGAAAAGTTATGCTTTACACTGAGAGATCTCATTTTTACCACAGATATAAGGTTATGGACTGAAATAGTTTTTTCCCCTCTCCCTCCTTGTCATTTTTTTTCTGCCTTGATTATTTTTATAGATGTTTTTTGTGAAAAAATAAAAATGACAATTTGTGGCCCTTTTTCAAGTTCATGGCATGGCATCCAGCAACATACATGCTGAAGGGTTGAACATCTAATCCTGAAACTGCCAATTTGTGTTGTTTTTGTCCCTGGAATTTTTGTCCATACAAATTGGTCAAGAGATGACACAGGCCACTTTTTGTGGACATGCATTGTCAAGGTTGAAAGCAACCAAATCTTTGCGGAACCAAATTATATTTTTAAGTAACTGTTGAATTTGAAGTTATAGAAATAGAAAAAGGTTGTCAAACTCTTCAGTTAACTCTTAAGAGTTTATTATCCCAAACTGAGAGACAAGTTAAAGAGTAGACTTGTGAACTCACTTGAAATCTCGAGTTAAAAAAGAAATAAATGAGTTTCAAATCGAATGTAATTGTTGTCCGACTTTTATTGAACAATGACCGTATTTTATTAGACTAATATTATTTGAAAAAACGAATTTCCTTTTGAATTCTTTTCACATCAAGAACAAAGCTTTTTGTGAATTTATGTGATTTATTCATTTTATGACACTTTATGATTGTAATTTGTTACCCATTTTTAATGTCATTAATAAATTCGTTCATATTATTTTTATATTAAGTAAATTCTTATGTGTTGAATCTAGGAGTTAAATTTATGAAGGCTTCATTAGTTTATGAAAACTCTGAACCTTAATTGGAATAATGAACAATTAAAATCAGTTGAATTCATCGGACTATGTGTACTGTAGAGTATAGACCATTACAGGAAATTGTGCAAGCATATTTGATCACCGTAGTTTTTAATCTTATGGGGGTGTATCCTCTGCTTTTATATTTTTATTGATAATAAATATTTATTTCTTGATGGCAGATTCGAGGGGTTCAGAATTTAATCATTTATTCACTCCCAGAGAGGAAGGAATTTTACCCTGAGGTAAGCTGGTTTGTAAAGTCAGATTCTTTTTTGGGTTTGACTAAAATAATTCACTAAGGGGTATAAAACTGATGAAATAGTAATCCTCTTGTGGCTACGCTAATGAATGAAATTGAGAAAATAGATGAGTTCAAAAGAACATTCTTGTTCTATAGCATGGTCAACGTTGGAAAACTGAAAAATCCAACATGCAAAGGCTCCTATGATAGATAAGGAAACAAACCTGTCCATAAATAAATTATGGCTAAATTTTGGAACTGTTCTCCAGTACAATCAACAGACTTTAAAAGGCACAACCAAAAACGCCCTCTTCAGTTTATTATTCTTCAACTGTCTATAACATGCATTTCATCAAATTTGGTGTTCATGGTTTAACCTTAAAAATATAAGAAAATAAGGAATTATTTAATAAGAATCAATCCAATCACATTCTCTTCATCTCTATTTGTAATAATAAAAACCTTTAAAGAAAGGAAATACAAATATCTTGAATTGAATCGGAGGTCTCTGCCTACATTTTTTCCTAATTACTATGGAGAAATTGAAAATGTTTTTATATTAATAATCTGCTATTTAGAACCTTTTTTTTTTTTTTTTTCTATAATTGCGTAAAACAGAAAAACACAATGTGCCTTTCCTTCATTGCTATCCTTTTGCTATTGCAGATTGTGAATATGCTTTACGGGTCTAACAATATGACTTGCACTGTCCTATTTTCCTGCCTCGACAAGCTTCGGGTAATACTATTCTCTTTGTTTCCCCTTTATATTGTTACTTGAGTAAAAAGTAGAACCGGAGATGTAAATGTAGAGACTGAGATTTGATGGCTTTGTTTATTATTGCTTCCTAATTTGTCTTACTGCTACATTGTTGATTTGAGTACGCCTATAGTTAATAGATGGGCTTTTTCATCTCTAAAGCTCAATGGATTTTCTCTGTCTAGAGCTCTGTTCTTTAACAAAAAAAATCCGTCGACAACCTGTAGACTTTTGTTAACTCGTATAACTGATTAAACATTCTGGATATTTTCTCGCATCTAAAATGTTTATTATATGTTGCACCTTTGCAACAGGGAAAGAGAATTTTCGATATTGTGGCGACATAATTGGTTTTGCTCTCAATATATATATTCTGTGTGTGTAGACTGCTAGTCCTGCTATATTCTTTCCTTTTTTGTTTCTCGTTATAATAACTACTTTCCTTTATGGATTACATTTCAGCTGGAAAGAATTGTTGGCACTACTCCAACCAAAAGAATGGTGGCTGCGGAGAAGGGTGTTTTTGTTTTCTGCCACTAGAATTCTGCCTCGGAAACCATGCAAAATAACTCGAAAATAACTTGCTGCAACACCAATTGGATCTGGTCCATCTTCGTGTCCTGCGATTTGGATTGGACTGCAAGAGCTGCTTTGAGTTTCTTCACCGTGAATGACAAACAACGCAGATCCTCCGCCTGGTGTTTGACCTCAGTTCATATCAATGAAAGCACCAATGAAACAGTGCTAAATAGACGAAAACAACTTGTTCTGCTATTAACAAAAGAGATTACGTATGACCACAATCAACAGGGCAAATTAAACAATCACAAAAGTAATGATAAGGACAAAGGAGGTGCAATGGAGGTATAGCAATTGTAGAAATGAATCATTCCAGAAAAGGGAATAAAGGAGGGACAAAATCAGTGACAGAGACGCAGAGCAAAGGTTGAGGAACAATGACAGCAGAGAGAGAATCATACCACACTTTTGCGCTCTCTTAATTTTATGTTCTCCTTTCTATTACGTGAACTTTTGCGTTCTTTCTGACCCTTTGTATTGCTTGCCACGTGTCCCTCACGCTTTTGTGCGTGTTACAGTTTTTGGAGGATGCATGGAGGGACATGGCTCGACAACTAAATTCATGGAGAGAAATCCCCGGTTGGTTTTTTGTATATCAGTGTTCATTTAAGGCACTACTTCATACACAATGTACGTTCCTAGAGTCAAATGTATCAGAGGCTATTTTTATGAACAAATTATATCATAGATTGAATTAGGAGTTTATAGGAAACATTGAGCCAAGATTTTGAAGTTAAATGAAAACTCTATCTTTTAGTGTTAGTTTTATATAAGGAGTGTTGAATTTAGCAACCTATTGCATACGCTTTTGTAAACCATTGTAAACTAAGTGTTTTCGTATTTAACATCTTTGAACAACCACCGCTTGTTAGTGACAGATGCAAGAGACAGATGGAAAGGCTGGAGCAATCTGAAAAAATTGAATATCCTGTTAGAACATATTTTGCATGGTCCTCTGCAACGTGATTTGACTACAGTATGCTTAATCATACTTTGGTTCGAAACAGCACTAAAAAATGACGGGCTAAGTTCCTTCGTGCACCCTTCTCAAGTCAGTTTCTTCCTGCACCTTGATACACTGTTTTAAGCTTTCGTATTACACTATCAATTCTTAAGACAAAAAGTGGCTTTCAGATTATACAGTCTCAACATGGCAAAGTAGAAAATTTCTTTGTAGGAGGGTGGTGGAAGAAAGCTATGGAGGTGCAGGAAGACACTGTCCATTCTCAAACCATCATAGGTGCCCATTAAAACAGCTGTAGCCCCTTAAATCATCATAGGAAGACTTTTTACTAAATACAACCCTCATTAACAAAGAAAAAGACTAAAATATCTTCCTCCAATGTGCCATGCTGCAGCCACTTGGTGAAAGGAGAGAACGTGTTGCGAGAAAAAGCTTGTCCTGAAAAATTCTTCTTTTCAGAATACGTTTCATCTATTCTAAAAATTGTTTGTTTTGAAAAGTATTATGTTATGAAAAATTTAATCTAAAAAATTTGTTCTAAATCATATGATGGGCTGCAGGAAGAAAAATGCTCTTTTAATTCAAGAAAAACTATAATGAAGGAACTACTCATCGGTAGGGTTGTCAAAACGGGTCAACTAGGCCTGATATTGGCCCAATTTAAATGAGTCGGCCCGGCCCATTATGAGAAATGGGTTGAGATTAATAATCTGGCCGTGGGCTGGCGGGCCAACCTGCATTTTTTCCCAGATGTGTTAATGGATGCCCACAATCAGATCTAATTTTTTTTATTCCAGATTTTGTTTAGTGATCATTATATGAATGTTATATTACCAAATAAAATTCTCCTTCAATTAAGAATATAATAATGATATGTTAAACAAGAAAATAAAATGATCACAACACAAAGAATTTAGCTAAATCAAATCAAACAGGTTCAGTTCAATATTGGCAATGATATGACTATTCACGAAGCCAAATAAATTTGTCTGTCATAAAGACAAAGGCAATGATCATATTCAACTAAGCATGAAACATAAATCTGTCACTACTTCACAGTCTGCATTAGTACAAATACAAAACAATAGTCTAATGTAACCTAAAAATGAGGAGCATCATCAAAGTTCAAACAAATTTAAAATATTGAAATCAAAACACATATAATATGTATATGCATAGTAATTAATTTAGTACAAAAAGTAATATGACTTACATGAAAAGCATTTGACTTGATAAAATGAGGATGATGTTGTATCAATGTCGTTATGCTTACACTTTAAGAGAGGAGAAGTGTAATTCTTGGAGCAATATTCAGAGAACAACTTGTACAATTTTTCTTTAATCTTCTCTAACTTTGCTTCCCAAGTGAGAGGGTCTATCTTCTCAAAGCAATATCCCAAGGTATCCAACTTCATCCTTGAGTCTAAAATTGCCTTAAATGCAAGGACATTGCTATATTTATCCCAGTACTTATCAAACTTAATTATCATCTTTTACGTTGTATCTTTGATAACTTGATCTTCATCTTTTACACTTTCCGTTAAAAGGATTGGATGTTCCACACTTGTAAAAAATACAAGTTGGTTGTAGGGTAGCTTGTGGCAGAAATCATATTTGTTATCTCATAAAAGGGCAACAAGTTTTTCACTCTTTTTCGTTTCTCCTCAGACAGACAATACTTATAATTCTCATCAACCATGTGCAAACTTGTAAAGACCCATTGATATTTAAGGGCACTTTGAAGCATAAAAAAACTAGAGTTCCATATTTTAGGAACATCTATAGACAAAGCAGTCTTCGCATCAATGAGTCTGGTTCATTCTAATTTTCTTTCTATATCCCACGCTTTAACCTCAACCCCTTTTATGTAGTTGTTGTTAGTGTTGCAATGACATTCATATTACTTGACCCATATTTTCGCTATCCTTTTGCATTGGATAATGATACTTTGATACTTTTTCTCTTACTCACTTTTAACATCATTTATGTGTCACTAAGTTAAAGCATTTTTTTTGTTGCACACATATATGGTCGTTTTGGGTAGAAAAGTTGGGAACTTCAGAAAACATAACTTCAAAGCTTTGGCATGGGCATATGATATCATCGAACACCAAAGTAGGTCATCTTCTTCTTGTTTCGTGGGGTTTGGCCGAGAAATGTTTCCTCTTGGTTACAGCAAAAACCCATTTTGAAGAACGATGAAGGTTCGTGAAAAATAAGGCATGTCCCCGTCTTCTTTTGCAATTGATTGGATTGATTGGATGGAAGAATTATAAGTATCTTTGTGAACTAGTATGGTCTTGGTGGTGTTGAAAGTAGGACATTTTGCTTTCCATTATTCTCGCATTTAAGGGTTGTTTTAGTGTGTGTGTGTGTGTGGGTTCTTCTCTTATGGGTGTTTTCCCTTTTATTGTTGTGGGATTATAAATGTGTTGTGTTGTGTCTGTTATGGTCCACTTTATGTACACAAATTATGGTGTGTGTAAATTTAACATTGTTGTAAGCATGTACAGAAACTCCAAAGCAACTCCTCATTTATTTGCACATAACTCCCCACATGTGTGTCAGAGCTAGTATGACACTTTTTTGTCAAAAAGATTGAATCCAATCCATTATTTTTTTGTTCATAATCACTTCAATGTAATCAATATGGTCCAATTTTAAATTTAATCACTAGAAGTTCATACACTTTTGTGGTCATTTTTGTTACTAAATATATTAACAAACATCTTCAATTTCCAATAATGATAATACATAATTATCTTTTTATTTGCAGGTCTTACTCATTATGGGAACATGACAATATAGCAATATGTATGAATGTATGAAGGAAAAACTTGAATGCAGTTCAAGAGTCGTGCAATAAGAAATCTGTTTGTTGGATATGGGAAGGAAGAGAAGGGATCGAAAATAGTTTGATAGATTTATGATTGTTGTAAAGTTCAGAACATGTACAGATTGGTAGTAATTGTTAGGGTTGTTGTATGACTAAAAGACTTATCTATTAACCATATTTTTGTATAAAATAGTAATGCATTTACATTTTGTTTGATTCAGTTGTGATTATATTTGTCAAATTGTTGTCCATGTAGGAAATTGTTAATGTACAACCGTACAATTAGTTGTATGTTGTTTAATGTGTAGTTGTATTATGAAAAACTCTGGTTTGTAAAGTTCAAAATTTGTTGAAAAAGTCTAACACAATTTCCCGTTTAATTACACTGTGCTCCCCACTTAATTATGATAGCAAAAACCAGTTCATTTATTGTAATGAATGTTAAAGGCAAATTTAATGATTATTTTATGTTACAATTCAACTTTGATGAAAACGACTAACAATAAAGGTGAAGTTTGAGGGCAAAACAAGTGTAGGCTATAGAACATATAATTGGAAGTTGAAATTAATTGTATTTATGGTAGGAATTGTAAATGGCAAATGTATAGGAAGAAGAAATGTTGTTGAAAATATATTTTGCTGCACAATGCATTGTAAATGGATGTTGTATTTCATATTTGTATGCATGTTAAATGTGGTATTAATTTAAAACATACAACATACTGTGTCATAATTTCAAACATGTCGAAAAACTATACAAAAACTCCAATGCAACTCCCCACTTATTTCCAGACGACTCCCTACATGTATTTGTGACAGTTGGTGTGGTATTTTTTTAGTAAAAACTAAATCTAATGTACCATTGTGTTGTTTATAATGACTTAAATGTAATGTGTATGGTCAATTTTAGGTACATAAAAGATGAGGTGTGTTAATTTTCAACATGTCCAAAATTTGTTCTAAAACCCCAATGCAACTCCCCATTTATTTTCACATGGCTACCCACATGTGTTTGTGGCAGCTGATGTGAATTTTTTTTTCGTAAAGATAAAATTCAATGCACCATTCTCTTCTTCGTAATGACTCCTATGTAGTTTGTGTGGTGCATTTTAGGTACATAGAACATGTGTCATAATTTCAAAGTTGTTGAAAAATTATACAAAAACTTCAAAGCAACTCCTTACTTATTTCTACATGGCTCCCCACATGTGTTTGTGGTAATTGGTGTGGTATTTTTTTAGTTAAAACTAAATCTAATGTACTATTTTGTTGTTTATAATAACTGAAATGTAATGTGTGATAATGTTAATTATTACCATTATCTAAGTTATATTTCATTAGCAAAATCATCTCTTCCAAAGCTTTTAACTTACTTAATCCTCAATTTTACCTTACTTTTGTAAATAAATACATTGTGGGTTACATTGATCTAAATATACCATTAATCCCCATTTTTTGTGTCCTTTTTGTAGATTGGAAGCTTTGCTCCAAAAGTCCAGATAAATGAGTGACCCAGAATAGCAAGGAGAAGAGCAAAAATATCAACAGGAAGCGCCCGACGACATAGAGACAGCGCCAGGCGCAACAGGACGCCAGCGCCAGGCGCCAGACAAGCGCCAGCCAGGCGCCACTGCTGCTCACCGCCTGGCGGCACCTGGCCACCGCCGAGCAGTAGATGAGAAGTTTGCCCCTGTTTGATGGCTAGCGCCTGGCGGTGAGACCCTTCCGCCAGGCGCACGTTTTCGCTGATGTGGCAAGTTGGCTCTTTTTCTTCTGTTTTCGCGAGGGGAAACGGATCTTTGGCATTTTGGAGGCACGGAGAACACATTTGGAGAGCTTGGAGGAGTGCTAGGGCTTGTGGGAACAGCTCCATCTTCCTCTTTGTATCTCTTTCTCTTCCATCTCTTCCATTTTTAAGCTTGAGCTCTCCATGGCAATGGAGAGC
>Ga0209589_1004695_pt1 | contig 23467 bp, 13 predicted proteins | sample CowpeawhiteBW_FD_187525 | JGI IMG/M metagenome (GOLD analysis project Ga0209589, IMG submission 187525) | Root nodule microbial communities of legume samples collected from California USA - Cow pea white BW (SPAdes) (version 2) | ecosystem: Host-associated > Plants > Roots > Nodule | place: USA...
ACACACACACACACAAACACACACACACACACACACACACACACACACACATACATATATATATATATATATATATATATATATATATATATATATATCAATGAATATTAATAAGAGATCGACAATTATAATAACAATAAGAGATAAAAAGTATATGAGGAAAGGAGTAGAAATAGCCTGGGTTGAGGCACGCATAGTGCTATCCTTAGAAAGAAAACGCCTCTATCGCACAATCATATGTGTTTCAAATCAAATAATATGCGTTTCTCTCTCAAGATATAACAACCCATCAAATCGATCGAGTGCAGCGAAGGATCTCCGAACCTTATGAACACCAATGTCTTAAAGATAATATAGAAAGAAAAGAATAACACATTGGAGAAAACTCTAGTATTTATTATTCTTTTTTATTGTTGTTTTTTTTTTCCGATGCACTTAAGTGGTATTTATAAGTAGAAAATGAAGACAAAGGAAGTAAATAGTAATAAGAATATAGTCGTTAGTCATAAAAAATATTAACCCATAAGTTAATGGTTTATAAACACATGAGTAAACAGTAAATTTTTTATTTTAATTATTTATTTTAATTATTTATTTTATATTTACAATAATAAGTTAACGTTAGTATTTTTATAATTTATTATAACTTTAATCAATTATAATTTGATTTTGTATCAAATTAATATTACCTATTATTAGTATCAATATAAATATATTATTACTTTTAGAATTAAATATATAAGTAATAATAATATGATAATGATTTATTAATATTATATATATTGACACACCAAAAACAATCTAGTTATTGGATTTTATTTTTATATACTTATAAATTAATTTTTATATAACTACGGAACTTTCAGTAGCTGGAAAGAAATTCATTTTATTCAGAGATTTTGAAAAATTAAAACGTTCTAAACTTTTAAATGAAAAAGAAAAAAATAAATTAATAGAGGAACTGAACAATTAATTTATTTTTAAAAGGTAAAACCTTTTTTACTTTTTCTTTACAATAGAATGAATAAGTACAAAAGGTATACGTAGTTCGGAAGTAGAGAGGGTTACTTCATGAACAAAATGCCATATTTATAAATTTTCACCAACCATGCCCTCTAGGTTTTTTTTTTTAAAATTAAAGGGTTTTAACTTTGTTTATAAGTGATGTATAGAGTTGATTATTTACATGCAATTATTGTGAATTGATTTGGGTAATTGACTTTTATTTTACTTTTCCGTTGAAGAAGAAATTGAAAAAAATATTTTTTTAAAAAAAAGAAAGAAAAAGTCTTTCAAAAATAAAAACACTTTTTAAATGAACAAAAACCATAGTTTAAAAAACAAGAATTTTACAAAATAGCTAGGCAGTTAAGTTATATTTCAATGGACTGAATCAAGGACAGAAAAATTATTCTATCCATTTTTCTACACAAAGTAAACTTGGGGAAATTAACTTCTTCCTTAATTCTTCGTTAACACCTACAATAAATAAATAGTTTTCTTCCATAGGAAATTGTCTTTCACTGGGCCAATTCCACCCTTTCCCAAGGCATCATATAGGGCAGCCACTATTACTACTTAGATATATATTTCTAAATTCTTAATTAATATATAATTGTCTTGACTTTTGACTGAGTCCAATGAACATCATGATGGTGATTTGATCAGGGTTGATATCATTATTCTATTATTTACTCTACAGCTATAATTCAAAGGGAAACCAGTGCAAATCCCAATTAATTAGTTGTTTCTTGGTCTGGCATGTTTGTGGTGACAAGTATTTTTTTTTTCTTTTAACTAAGTTTCATTTAAAGATGTAGAAGGAAATCATTCCATCTGTTTTATGTAGAGATATTCAAACACTCTTAAGAATATTTAATGCAAGATTAATTCATAATTTGGGTTGAATTTATTTACTCTTTTATTATATAAGTAATAGCCAAAAACACACTTCAACGATTTAAAAAGAAAACAAAACAAAATGAAGCAAATTATAAGGTAGGAAGACCCTGTCTATTCTTAAAAAAATCATACACAAGAACTAGTTGACTAAGGCCACAAAATAGGATTTTGTTCACTATGAAAACATAGCTGGCAAAAACATCACCTGAAAACAATGAAAACTTAAGAAAAACAAACATATATTCAGGCATTTTTGTTTTGTTCTACCAAGAGAATGTGAAGAAGCTATACTTTCATCATGAAAGAGTCAATCTAAAATCACCCATATTCACACGTTCCAAATTAACAATAATAGTAAGGAGTTCAGCTCAATAGCTGAATCCATCCAGTAAAGAAATTATCGAAAAAATTTTAAAATATAATTTATAGACTTTTACCTTGAAAATACAAGATGCTATCAATATGGACGAAACATGATAACATGGATGTTTGGTAAATTTCAAAAGAGTTAAGACTTTCCCATCAATTCAACACTTTGTATGGAGAGTTACTTTGAACAAAGTAACTATAGAGGATAATTTGAGTCATAACCGGAAAAAAACGAAGAAATATATAAAAAATATGATTGTATAATATTGACCGTCTATAAAATGTTACAAAAAGTATACATACAAAGTTAACTCTAGAAGTCACAAGTAAATAGGCCTAAAACATGGGTCTATATTAACATCCCCTCAAATTTACAATACTACGACTAAATATATTGAGAGTTTCTCAAATAAAAAATGAAAGAGTAAAACGAAGTGCGACTTGGTAAATATATTTGTAATTTGTAGAGTTGAAGGAACAAATGGTAAGGATATAGTGCCAAGTTGAAGATGATGACGAGTAAAATGACAATCTGTTTCAATATGTTTAATTCACTCATGAAAAATAGAGTTGTGAGCAATATGAATAACACTTTTATTGTCACAATGTAGAGGCATAGGCTCTTTCAAATAGACACCTACATCTACAAGTAACCAACACAACTAAATAATCTCAAAGGTAGTCAAAGCCATGACACGTTACTCAACTTTTGTGGGTGATCGAGATATAACATTTTATTTCTTACTCTTCCATGATATAAGTGAATCATCAAGAAAAATACACCCCTAGTAGTGGATTTTCGATCATTAAGATCATCATTCCAATCTGCATCACAATAGGCACGCAAGTCTAAAGACGATGTAGAAGAAAGCAAAAGAGACTAAAACTAAGTGCGCCGAAGATACCTAAAAATATGAAGAACAACACCTCAATGAACTATTGTGGGAGCTGAAACAAACTGACTAACAACATGAACAACATGTGCAATGTCTGGACATGTCATAGTAAGATAAATCAAACTCCTAACAATAATTTGATATAAAGAAGAATAAGTCAAAAGAATACCATGCGATGGGGAATATTGTACACTTGTCTCAAGAGGAGTATTAAAAATCTTAATGTCAATAAGCTCAGCACGCTTAAATAGGTTAGCAATATAATTGGACTAAGACAAAAGATAACCTTTGGAAGAAGAAACATCCTCAATACCCAAAAATAACGCAGTATACCTAAATATTCATAGCAAAACAATGGGATAATATAGTTTTTAAAGATGCAATTCTATTAAAATCATCACTAGTAATAATCATATCATCAACATATATAAGGATATCTAAATACGTCCTGCATTGGTTTTCCTGACAAGTAATACATAATCATGATGAGTAGCACTACAAGAAAATGTCTTATTAGTAACTAATTTTAGTAACTAAAAGTTGTTAGTCACTATAGTGACCAATTTAGATACCAATTTACAAAATTAAAATTCATTGGTTACTAAAATAGTCACTAATATAAATAAAAAACTATAATTGGTCACTAAATTTGTCACTAATTAATTAGAGAGCAATTTAGTAACTAAGTTATTTTGGTAGCCAAAACTTAGGTAGGTAATTTTTAATGACCAGTTTTCTTTGGTAGCCAAAACTATGGTAGCTAATTTTAAAAACCAATTTAGTGACCAATTATAATTTTTTATTCATAATAGTAACTATTTTAGTAACCAATAATTTTTTTACTTTGTAAACTTGTATCTAAATTAATAATTATAGTAACTAACAACTTTTGGTCACTAAAATTGGTTACTAATGAAACATTTTCTTGTAAACCAAGAGAGATAATTATTGTAGAAAACTTCTGAAACCAAACGCGAGGTGGTTATTTAAGACCATAGAGGACTTATTGAAGTTTGCAAACTTCACCAAATTTGTTAGAGACACATAGTGGTGGAATCATGTAGACTTCGTCGTGTACGAACAATCTTGCAGTCCCAACAAGATGATGATGTGGGCAGATTTAGGGTTGGAAGGTAGCATTGTTTGACATTCAATTTATGTGTAAGGATGCATGTATTTGTTTTAATATTTATATATGATTAAATATAATGACTTTTCCTTTATGCTTTATGAGTTTGTTTTGTTATTTACATAAGACAAGGAGAGACACATTATGGAGAGAGAAAATATTTTGTTGGGGACATGAGACCTAAACACCTTAATATGTTGTTGTCCATTTTTTAGGAAAGAGCAAGAAAAAAATGCACTATGGTATGATGCTTCTTTCTGTTGGGATAGAGACATATAGCACACTTGTCTCATCTGAAAAGAAGAGACTGAGCTATATTAGGTCATGGGACAAGGTATCAAGTCTCATATCACTACATGACACGTGGTCATGATCCTTGTACGCACATATGCACCAACCATAGTGTGCCACATCATCATCTTCAACCTTCTCCCAAATCAGAGTGCCCCACCCTCCCTCTCCGAAGTTAGGGTTTCCTCTCACTGATGTTGGTGCCGCAAACCACGTTGGCGGTCTTAACACCATCCTCGTCACTTCAATTCAAGACGCCAAGGACCGCATCGCGTAGATCGAGTATGTCTTCTGCTCCCAATCTATCCTCAATTTAAATCCGACGCTGCATCGAAACAGCTCCGCATCAATAGAGCTTGAGCGCGAGGACGACGAGAACATGGCGCTGCACAAGAACCTCGTGGAGTTGGTGCAGTCCAAGGTGTCCACTTTGAAAGACACCGAAGAGAAGCAAAACGTTGCGTTTTCGAAATTAGAGGACTATTTGAGCGAGAAGGTGAAGTTTCTCATAAGAATCGAGGAGTTGGACGAGAAACTGAGGAGGAAGACGCAAGAAGTTGAGAGGAAGGGGCGTGAAACTTGTTTCTACAACGAAACTTGCGTTTGAAAATGGAAGAGAGAAAAGTTGTTGCTGCTCATGGGAAGAAGACGAATAGTGGCGCGATTTCATTTTAACCCTAAGAAGACTTATTGCCTCGATTGATTTTAAACTGAGGCATAAACATCTATCTGCCTCGGTTACATGCAACCTGAGGCATATTCCACTCAAAAAGCAATCAAATATGCCTCGGTTATAAGAGACCCAAGGCATAAACATCTATCTGCCTCAATTATAGGAGACCCGAGACATAAACATCTATCTGCCTCAGTTAGATGTGACCCGAGGCATAAAAGTCTGCCACTTGTTTAAAAATATCAAAGCAGCGGGAAAAATAAAAATTGGGGGGGGGAGGGGGGGGTTATGCCTCAATTTTATGTACAACCGAGGCATAAAAGTTTGAAAAAATTACAAAAGTGGCACCGTGTCTTCGTATGCCTCGTTTGTGCATGAACCGGTGCATATTGGGCGCTATAAAAAGTTTATTCTACACTAGTAATATTTTGTGAGAAGAGAGCTAGCGTTCTACACTTTTGGAGTCAACATTAAGTGAGTAGCCTTAAGAAGTATTTTCGGACAAGGGAAGCTAACTATTTCATTAGAATGTTATTTGTTCATTGTGAGTTATATGATGTGTTTTTGCTATTCTTGGTTGAGTTTACTTGAATCTTTGAGAAATGAACAAGCATGTGGATAAGTCTATGATTATTATATCTTAAATGAGTTTATAAAAAAACCTTTTTTATGTGGAAAATGGTTTTGGGGAAATTTAATAGTTTTGGATGGATTACATAGAAGTTAGGTCGTAGAGTAAAAATCTATTGAACTTTTAATCTCATGACTATTGTTATATGATGTGACCTTTCCAGCATGAAAGAGTCACTATGTGTGTACACTATAATGTGTGTTGAATGGTGATTGATATAGGCCACCAGTTTCAGATAAAAGAATGTAGCTAGGAGTGAGAGTCTAAGGAAGTTTCTTGTGGTATTGAAAAATTGTGTGCAACTAGACTATAAGGGTCTTACCCTATCATATGTTACAAAGTTGTGGGTCTTGGTTCGGCCAAGAGCCTTGCTCTATAGACTTGTTATGCTCGGGGCTTGAACCATAATTTTCCAATATCAGATGACAGGTGTAGGAATCTCTTAGTATACTAAATACACTTGCACCTTCCACATGTAGAATCAGGTATCATGCATAATTACATGTTAAAAATTTACATTTGTGTACGTTAATATAGAATGATACCCCAAGTGTGTGATGGTTGATGTGGTGAAAATTTACTATTTTTGCATTACCATGGTTCTGTTTATGTTAGCTCATTTTATTTTCTTATGTTTCGTTGTTTTATCGTACTATGAATGTGTGTTATACGAGAACAGACGATAAAATAAGTAGTGGTGCATAATAGTGAAGGGTATAATCTTTCCTTAAAGAGTAGTATAGAATGAATTTAAGTATTTTATTTTATATTTAAAATTTCATGTAGGATTAAAAATCCATGTTGTAAGTACTCTAAGTCCTGTAATGATGTTTTGAATATAGTTGGTTGGAGATTTATATCTAAATATAAGTCAATTTGATGTATAAGAGATTTTTCTAAGTTTTTGAGTTATGATTGGATAAGACAAGTGTTTAAAAATACGTTATGAGACGATATACCAGTATGTAATCAGACAAAGTGAGGATTAGACATTGTGTTATGAAGTTCGAAGTCAAATGAATGACTAGAAACAATGGTATTAGATGTTGTATCGCGACTTACTATCTAACAGAGTGACTTCAACTTTATCATATGATGGGCATAAATTAGTCACATTAGATAATATGTTTTCCCGTTAAACATTAGATGCTTTAGAGATGCTTAAGGTGCAACGATTCCAATCTTATCTAGTGTTAATAGAGGTTGTGACACCTAATTATGGGTGTTAGACTTAAAGCATATAATTATGTAAAATTGTTCGAAGAGATATCCACTTATTGCAAAGGTTTCAAGTAAAGCTAGATATCTAAGAGTTCAAAAACAAGTGTGGGATAGTTTCTTCATGTTCTTTACGTATAACACAAATTACACAACATCATTCCCTTATGTTCAATCTTATCCCTAGTTGCAATACTATTTAGGTCCATTCTCCAAAATGAATTGTTTTACATTAGGGATTGCATTTGTATTCCATAATAATTGAAAAAATTAATCCTTTTTACCCCTAATATTATTCTGTAATATTTTGTATGCAGATTTGATTATATATGTATATGTATATCATACTCTAATTTTCATTCTCATAAATTTTTATACATGTGTATATGTTTATGTATCTCACACATATACGAAATTGTGACAATCTGATAGGAATACATGTCATCATGAAGAACATTACCATATTTACCCTTGAGAATCACCTTACCAACAGAGATAAGGTCAACATAAGAATCAACGTGGAAATTCCAAAACTGGTGAAAAATCATGACCATTGTCTAATAACAACTAGAGAATAACACTATGCGAAAATTTTACAACACATAAACAACTTTCACATGCCCTTTGATCCAAATACAGTCACACTCTCTAAAGCAAAAATTTAACTTAAACCTCACGACACACTAATACAAGATTATAAGAAAAATACAAATACAAACTTAAAATGTCTTTAACTTGAAGCGACTAAAACCATGAACTTAGAGTTCATTATATAACCACTACCACCCACGTCATTGCTTATCCTATTTGATGTGAGACTTTCCATAATATATTATTTTCATCAATGAATTATTTTCATCAACTTAATACCATCCTAAGTTGAAATTATTACTTGTCCATATTTTCTCGAATCCGAAAACTATACAAATTCAATCATGTTTGGGCTAAATAGAATGGTTTATATGAAGATATTGATTTAGACTCTCATTCGAGTCTAATCAACGACATTTCTTACAAAACCTACTTCACCCCAACTCTAATTAACTTCTTTATCAAATTTAATAAAGGTATAATTACTCAGATAATACCTAGTTTAGAGGTAGTGTGTCAAATAGGTACCCAATTTTAAAAAAGTGTCAATTGCATCCCCAAATATGTTAATGTGCATCAATGCAATCCATTTACTTTGATGCCATTAGAATGGTTAACGTTGATTGATTGAGGTTGATCTAAGATTCAATTTTTGAACACGTGGAAATTATGCAATTAGTGATGTGGATTTGTGGCTGGTAATGTAAATTAGAAAAGAAAAAAAAGAATTATGGATTTGGGAAAGTTAAGTTTGTTGAGGGAAAGAACAACATGAGAAGAAGACGAGGAGAACACGATTTAGGTTTCACTAGCATTCTTAAGTGAAAGTGTAGTTCGAAGGCATCATTGAGAGCGACGTGGGTTGGATCGTGGATGAAAGGTGAGTATTCCTTTGTCTTATACTGGTTTGGTTGTTGATTTTAGGGTTTTATGAGTGTCTTGATATTGGGATGATTTATGGTGTTTAGGTTCACTGTATTCACTAACATAAAAAATGCCTATAACATCGCCCATATAACGTCTGCCCGAAAGAAGCCTAATGTTAAAAATGACTAGTGACATTTTTGTAAATAATGGAACTTTTTTAACGTCTGCCCATTGCAGATTAGACATCACTTAACGTCAGTCTCGAGCCACCCCAACGTCTTTTTTTTAAATGACGTCTGCCCACTGCAACACACACATAAATTAACGTCGACCCAAAGCACCATAGACGTAAATTAACGTCAGCCCAAAACAGCACAAATATCAGTTAATGTTGACCTCTCACCTCCTGATGTCAAAATCTGCATAATATTGTGCGAAACATCATTGTTGTTTTGTCCGTTCCCCACCGACGAGCATGATTCGACCTCCCCTATGTGAGTTTGCATCGTTTTAAACCACTAAACTTGTTGGGATTTGATTGTGGATTGATTTTAGGTATTTTGAACAAAACATTTTTCGTTTTCGTCCCCATTTGCAACATTTTGAGGTTCGTCCCACTTGCTCTTCGTCCCCATTTGGCTAGTAGTGAGGAGACCCTAAAGCCACCCTCTCCAAGTTCGTCTCTCATTTTGCTAGAAGAGATTAGTTTTTCATTTCTTTCATTTATTTGTAGTCTCTTGTTCAGAGTATGTATATAATTGCATATATTTCTTATTATAGTTTTAATCTTAGACTATTTTTTTTGTTAGTTTTTTTGGCCTATTCCTTTTTTTATTTGAAATTTTATAATAATATTTGTAAAATTTGCAGATAAAATTATATTTATTATTAGATGATAGATGTTTAAATAATTCTAGTTGTATTTGATTTTTGATTATTATCGTTGCATTAATTGTTATTTTATATATGTAGATTAATTATAATTTTAGTATACACTAAGCGAAACTTAGTTCCCGTTTGAGATTTAGTACAAATGATTAAATTTTTAGTTGTTTGTATTAAATCTTGAATTATCCAATTGAAAAGTTTGAATTTTTTTTTTCATAATTGGCTACAACGTGTACATTGAGGTTTATGCATAAATTTGATAAAATTTCGATTGAGGCAAATTTGTGTTATTGTCTAGATGCATACTTGATTGTGATAATGAGTGATCACTTTCATTTCGTGTACTTTAAAAACCAATGTGAAATGCTGTCGAAATTTTTGTGAAATTTATGATGTTTGACTTCTTTGTATACATGTTAGCAAATTATGAAAAATAGTTTTTTCGAATAGGTAGGATCTCAGCTTATGAGAGTTAAAAGTTTGAAATTGATGGAGTTTTTACAGCCATAATATGGATCAAAGCTGGAAGAACGAGCGTCACATCAATGAAGAGTATGAAATTAGGATTTTTGAGTTTTTGCAATATACTCAAAAGCATGCAATCTTAGGTAACATGACATATTTTGTCCTTGTGTTTGTTGTCTTAATCAAATACATCACGACTTGGGCACAATGCATGATTATCTATTCATCTTTGGTATAATGAGGAGTTATACACTTTGGACTTGACATAGAGAAGTATTAGACAAGCCTACGACGTCACGAGGAACAGATTATGTAGAAGACTTAATGAATGATCATTTAGAAGACATGGTGCGTGATGTTGAAGAGAAAAATTTTGGAAAAGCTCATTTATATGATTCTCTTAAGTCCGATTCAAAGGAAGAGTTGTACCCAGGATGCACTAAGTTTACGCGATTGTCACCAACTTTGAAATTGCTCAGTTTAAAAGCAAAGAATAGATGGACGAATACAAGTTTCACAAAATTGTTGGAGTTATTAAAGGAGATGTTTCCAGAAAATAACACATTACCTATCTATAATTACGAGGCTAAGAAAATTTTATGTCCAATGGGTTTGGAATATCAAAAGATACATGCATGCCCTAATGATTGTGTTTTATACAGAGACGAGTTTGTTTCGTTGAAGGCGTGTCCAATATGTGGTTTATCGCAGTTTAAAAAGAAAATTGATGGAAATAGTGGCTGTGAAGACAAAGATGGTCCACTTGCTAAGGTGTTGTGGTACCTTCCTATAATACCTGGGTTCAAACGACTATTGTTCATTAAAGAAGATGCAAAGAACCTGAAAATGGCACGTTGATGGAAGAAAGTGTGATAATCTTCTTTGACACCTAGCTGATTCTCCACAATGGAAGAAAGTGTGATAATCTTCTTTGATAATCAAACATTTCAAAAATTTTGTGCAGAGCCAAGAAACTTAAGACTTGGACTTGCTACAGATGGTATGAATCCTTATGGGAACTTAATTAGCAAACATAGTTCATGGTCAGTTTTACTGATGATTTACAATTTATCTCCTTTGTTGTGCAAGAAGAGGAAATATATGATGTTGTATATGATGATATCGGATCCTAGACAACCTAGAAATGACATTGATGAGTACTTAAAGCCATTGATCGATGATTTGAAACTGTTATGGGTAAAATGTGTCGATGTGTACGATTCATATTATCAAGAATCTTTCTGTTTGCATGCAATGTTGTTTTGCACCATAAATAATTTCCAGCATATGGAAAATTGAGTGGTTACACTGTTAAAGGTCATTTTGCATGTCCCATTTGTGAAGAAAGCACAAGTTATATTCAATTGAAGCACGGTCAGAAAATTGTGTATACAAGACATGAAAAATTCATTCCTCTAAATCATCCTTATCGTAGAATGAAAAAAACATTGAATGGAAATCCTGAGGATGAAGTTGTAACAGGACCCCGCAATGGTGAAGAATATACAACCAAGTGAAAAACATTGACATTGTGTTTGAAAAACATCAAAAGAAAAAGACCACAGAGAAAAACATTTTGAAGAAATGATTAGTCTTATTTAATCTTCCATATTGGTGTAAACTTGAGGTAGGACATTGTATAGACGTGATGCATGTTGAAAAACAATGTATGTAACAGTGTCATCGAAACTTTAGTAAATGTAAAAGCAAAGACTAAAGATGGGGTAAAAGCACAATATGATTTGGCTTAAATGGGCATCCGTTCTAAGTTACATCCACAATCAATTGGAAGACGCATTTACCTGCCTCCAACTTGTCACACTTTTTTCTAGAAAAGAGAAGCAATTTTTTTTGTCACACTCTTCAAATATTAGTAGCCTTGTTTCTATGTAAGATTTAAAGTTAGTGGATTTAAAGTCTCAAGATTGTCATGTGCTGATACAACAACTTTTACCAGTAGTTTTTCGAGTCATCTTACCTACTTTTGTTAGAGGTATTCTAACATGTTTGTGTTTGTTCTTCAATGCCATATGCAAGAAATTTATTGACCCTCGAGTGTTAGATGATTTGGAAAATGAGGCCATTAGACTATTGTGTAAATTGAAAATGTATTTTCCACCTTCATTTTTTCAATATCATGGTTCATTTGATAATTCATCTTGTGAGAGAAATTCAATTATATGGGCTAGTTTTCTTGAGATGGATATACCCAATGGGGAGATACATGAAGATCTTAAAGGGATATGTCAATAATCAGTATCGACCAAAAGAGAGAGGTAATTACTGAAGAAGCCATTGAATTCCGCTTAAGTTATATGTCAAGTTGTAAACCAATTGGAGTTCTTAAGAGTAGACATGAAGGTAAATGTGAAGGTAAGGGGGTGTGTTAAGTGAAAATTCAAAGTGTTAATAGAAAATTATTTGATCAAGTCCATTTGTACATCTTAAACAATACTGTAGAAGTTATTCCTTACATTTCACAACACATTCATGAAATGAAATCTACACACCCACGAATGAGTAAAAATGGGCATTTAATGAACACAACAAAACTTTCTTATCATGGTTTAAGAAAAACATTTAGTGACTCCAAATGTTTCTGAAACTCTATTGAGGCTAGCTAGTGGACCGAACACTTATGTAATTACATATGCGAGTACTACATAAATAATTATTGTTTCTATTCAAAGATGGAAGATGAAAAAATTAGAGTTCAAAATAGGGGTTACACTTGAAGCTGAAGTTGTACATTTCGTCAGTTCTAAGGACAAAAGTCCAATTACGACATCCATGAGTTATTTGGAATAATACAAGAAATATGGGAAATTGACTATGTAACTTTTAGAGTGTAAATTTTCAAGTATAAATAGGTTTATAGTAATTCAGGTGTGGGGACAAATGATCTCGGCTTCACTTTGGTGAATCTTAACAAGATGAGTTATACAAATGAACCATTTATTATGGCTAGTCAAGCAAGACACATTTTTTATGTCATTGATCTAACCAATCAGGAATGGTCAATTGTATTAGAAAGACGAAGCATGCACAAAAATGATGATAAAGATTATCTATACATACTTGAGAAAACGTCTTTTTCATCAAGAACCATTCAAGACAAGGTTGATGATGTAACCGATGACATCCATGTTATTCGAAGTGATCACAATGAAGGCATGTGGGAGAAAATAATACCTTGATAGGTGTTTATTTAATAATATTGTCACATTTACAATTTTTTATTTTTCCTTTTGTTTTAATATAATAGAGGTTATTGAGTATATTTTCATTGCTAACATTTCCTAATGATATGTTTTAGGTATGACGAGCTTCGGATCAGACCACGACGAACTTGATAGATCTGTGACTCGGTTGTCAGATGTTACAAACCGATGGGAGAGGATGTTAGTCCAGTTTGATCCTCGATCGGGTGAACCCAATGGCCCATGGGAAAAAAAGTACTGTAGCATTATTAGAGAAAAAAGTGAAAGAGTCTCGTGCACAATCTTTGGGACTTGAGTCCCCTAATTTAGTACCTGCAATTACGAGATATGAGATGTGAAAGGCTGCTCAGACTAAGTCTGACGGGCACATGACATCACAATCAGCTTAAATCATATCTCTTAAAATAGTTAGTACAAATCCTATTCGACTATCATAGTTCATGTGTTTCTCCTTTTTTATTAAACTTGCATATGTGGTCATGATGAGTTAGTTGAGCAAGAGACTCAGGGTTCGTTTGTTGGCCATTGTTGGGACGATGTACTCACAACAAAAATATGAAGGCCAAAACACCCAAGACGTGTGTGTGGTGTTAAAGGTGACATTAGTCTTCGAGATTACTTTGGTCCTCCACAAAGAAGTAATGAATTCGTAAGTCAAGAGACCTTGAGGAAGATGGAGCAACAAATGGAGGATAGATTCAACCAATGCATGGGAATTATGAAGCAACGTTTGATGGAATAACTTCAACAACAAAAACAAATACAAAGAACACTTGAAGAAAAACTTCAGTCTATGCAGTAGCAGAATATGAAGCACAAGTTAGTATGAGTTATTGGTTGCTGAAGAACCCCCACGTGTAGTGGCCATAAGATGACAACTTCAGGGCGGGGAGACTATCCATGGTGTTCCTCTATTGTCCCAGTATGTGTGTGTGATGATTGATGAAGCTTGAGATCCCCATGCTTAAGTGCCTATGCCAACTTCTAAAATCCAATTTGTTGGGGAGGCTTTAGGCACATTTATACCTTGACCTAAAACATTGATCATGCCATACTTTAGCCCACTAAAGGTATTATGGCACCATATTCTTAATAGTTCAATCTTACTATTTATTAAGTTTTTGACATCATACTTTTCTAAATCTTTATTTCAATCCACCCATCCTGAAAAATAGTTGGTCTGACGTCCATGTGTTATACGTGAAGATGATGAAATGGCATAAGCAAAAGATGATCCTCTAGGAAAGCTACTTTTGAAATTACACAAGTTGAAAAGATGATAGGCAAAGCTAAAGTAGGAGTTAAGAGTATTTGGCAGGAGACATTGTACATTAACGTGAATGATGCACTAGAGATCATTGTAGGAGACAAGATGTTGAATATTTCAGTCATATAACTATGGTGCAGGTAAGATTTTTTATTATATTTCATATTTAAAACTTGGAAATAGTACCTTTTAATTTATACCTAATTTTCTTTTTGTAGGTACATGGATAAAGTCATTGTGGACCAAGGTCGATCTTTCGTCTATGGACTCATTGAACCTCAGACCATTCAACCTTCGGGAAACTCACATGACCACATTAAACTTTATTTGAAAACATGGATGGCTGAGTCAAATAGAGAGATCTACTTTGTGTCATACATTGATGGATAGGTGCTTTTGCTTGTAATATTTTATAAGTATTATTAAGTATTTCGATTAAGTATTTGTGATTGATGGTAGGTACCATTGGCAATATTGGTCATCATTCCAAGACAATTCACAATTGTATGATTTTATTCATGTCATAGGAAGATTCCACCTGCTTTGAAAAACATGTTTCAAGAGTAAGTGTTACTTTTTTTCATATCATCTACTCTATTATATTAAAACTAACCTATATGTATCTACTTAGTTATATTAAAACTAACCTATGTTTTATGTTTCCAAAATTTCATTAGAATTGTGGGTAAGCCTAAAGGCCAATAACTTAAAGTATTATATCCAAAGGTTGAAACTCATTCATTTTAAAGTTAAAAATTTCCGCATGTCAACTTATGACTTTGATATATGATTATTTTATTTGAAATGTTTAATGTAACAAACAAGAAGATTCATGGGAATGTGACTATTATGTCATGTCTATGATAAGAACAATAATTCAAATTGCAATTAAAGATTATTGGATAGAGGTAATAATATATATATATATATATATATATATATATATATATATATATATATATTTCACATATTATAAATCATATCAAACTTTAAAGAATGACATTCATACATAATGAAGTTGTATTATTTTTTCAACGGTTCAAGAATTCATCACCTCTACCAGATGACATTATCCAGACACTAAGATAGGAGTTGGTAGCATATCTATTAGAAAGATGGAGTTGATACCACTTGGATTAGAACTTTTTTCAAAAACTTTGTTGAATAAAAATTTCATGATGAAATTTTTAGTTTGGTGTTATTTGTATTAGTTTCGAATACTTTAGTTTTATTAGATATAACTGTTAGTCCATAAATGTACTAGAAATATTTAGAAATTGTTCTAGATTTTTTTTAGGTGTAGGAATGTTGTAAAAATAGAAAAACTTGAAAAAAACAATACTTTTTAACGTCTGGTAGTACCTTGACAGACGTCAAAGGACATCGAGTAAAGTAAACCTCGACATCATTTGATGTTTGGCAAGGCACTACTAGACGTCTACAACCTCTAACGCCGACGTTGGATAAAGTTAGTCTCACTTGGCCCCGACATTAATTAACGTATGCACCGCTTTTCGACATTAATTTTGACGTCACCCAATACGATGACGATGTTTGGGCAGACGTCAAAAACCAAAAATATCGGACGTTAAAAGTCTTTTTTATATTAGAGATTTGATGTTTTTGTAGTTTCAATATTTTGCTTTTGTTTTTTCTAATGTTGTTGAGTCAGTATTACTTTATTGATTTGGTCCCCCACTATATGTGACGGTGACGATGTTGAGGTTATGGTGTGGCACCCCTTTGTAAATTTTGTTGTTGTCTTGGTTGTATGGTTTGTAAATTGTATTTCACAATTTGGGTATTTTCTTATTTAACAAAGATATATAGATAGGGATATAATATTTGAGATGAACGAGGAAAATTTCGAAGTGGTGGTTCACCATGGGGGAAGGTTTGTAAATGATGGTTCACTAAAATACGTTAGAAAGAGTAGTAGTTTCTTATGTGACCTAAACAAATGGAGTTACATTGAGATAATGTCAATTTTGAGGAAAATAGGTTATGCGAATGTGAAGGAGTTGTGGTATTTAGTAGGTGGAGGTTCTATTTTGAAAGGAAGGTTGGAGTTGTTGAGTGATGATAGAGGTGTATGTCGTAAGGTCAACATTGCCTCACTGAATGGCCAAGTGTAGATTTATGTGGTGCACTTCATGTGTGAACCTCAAGTAGTACATATGTTAGAGGACCAAGCTATTGTGGAGCGGAAGGGTCATGACCAAGGTCATGAGGAGGGGGAAGGCCAGGACCAAGGTGATGTGGAGGGTGGGAGTGAAGCAAAGTATAATGTGGAGGGTGAGGCTAAGGAAGAACCTATTATAGAGGGTGGGATTGAGGTAGAGGATAATATGGAGGGGAAGGGTGATGAAGAAGTTTTTGTGAAGGGTGAGAGTAAGGGTGAAGATAATGTGGAGAGTGAGGCTGATGAAGAAGATGTTGTGGAGGGTAAGGCTGAGGAAGAAGTTGGTGTAGAGGGTGGGAATGAGGCTGAGGAAGTTGGTGTGGAAGGTGAGGCTTAGGAAGAAGTTGTTGTGGAGGTTGGGAGTGTGGCTAAGGAAGATGGTGTGGAGGTAGACTATGAAGGTGATGATGACTTTGAGGTCAATAGTTGAACTGAGTCTAAAGGGGAGTCATAAGTTAAGATGAATTATATGATGTCATAATTGATGGAAAGGAATTTGAAGATAAATTGTATGATGTTAGAATTGAAGGACATAAAGTGGTTGGAGAAAGTGGGTGTTCTGGAACAAATTCAAAGGTTAATGATGTGTATGACAAAGGGTGTCTAATACTGAATGGGAGTTTGAAGCATTAGATAGTTGTGAATATAGTGATACAACAAATGATGATACAAACATGTATGGTCACTTTGGGATATTCTCAATGCCCAAAAGTATGGAGGACTACATTGAGAAGTTGGGACGTACTTCGTTGAAAAGGAAGAATTCACTGAGGCATACAGAACCTATGGTGTGTACAATGGTAGGAAGTTAAAAAATTTTAGAAATGACAAAAAAAGAGTTTGTATGAAGTGTTTGGGTGTCAAAGGTAAATGTAAGTGGTATGCATATTGTCCTTATAAGGCTACACAAAGTACATGACACTAATGAAGATTATCAACATACACATACGGTAGAGAATTTAATGTGCTTTTAATGACTTCAAAGTGGTTAAATGGGAGGCTAGAGAAGACATTACAAGAGAACCCAAATATAAAGTAGACTGACCTGAAAAACAAAATAGGGAGGAAATGGAATATTGATGTTTCAAGATCTATGACCTTTAGGGCTAGGAATATGGCATATACCAACATTGATGGATCATTCCAAGAACAATGTAAATGAGTGTATGACTATGCATATGAACTTTTAAGGTCAAATCTAGGTTCAACTGTGAAAGTCCATGTTGATGAAAATGAGGGTAATCCAATATTTAAACGACTATAAGTATGTCTCAAGGCTTGAAAAAAGATAGACTTTTCTCTTGCAAGCCTATAATTGGTGTGGATGGTTGTTTTCTCAAGGGAAAATATGGGGGAGAACTATTAACAAATGTAGGCAGAGATGGAAATGACCAAATGCTTCCTTTGGCATATGCAGTAGTTGAAGTGAAGAATAAGGAAACATGGACTTGGTTTCTTGATTTGATGATTGAAGACCTAGGTTAGGCTGAAATTTGTTCCACATTCACATTCATGTCAGACCAACAAAAAGTAAGCTCTACATTTTATTTCTGGTATGCTTTTAAGGTTTTTTATGACTTGTGATAATTTAACAATGACTCCTTATATACTGAATTTTGCATGGACTATTGCCAACTTTGTAAGAATTGTTGCCTAGTGTGGATCAAAGGTTTTGTGTGCGACATATATATTCTAATTTCAGGAAGAAATTTTGTAGGCAAAAATCTGAAGCCTCTATTATGGAAAACAGAATATTGCACACACCCTCAAGCATGGGAGGCTATCATGAGGGAGATTAAAGACTTGAATGTAGATGCTTTTAAGCACTTGATACAAATGCCCATAAGGCATGTATTAAACATTATTTTTATCCAACTCTAACATTGTGTACTATTTTTAATTTGATTTATTTGTTTTGAAAGTAGATTTTGGTCCAGGTCTAGATTTACATCAAGGTCTGCTTGTGAAATTGTTGTGAATTACATGTCTAAGGGTTTCAACAGTACAATAGTGGATGTTAGGAGTAAGGACATCACAACCATGATGGAAGAAATACGAATGTACCTCTTGAAGAGATGGGCATCGAATAGAAAGAAGATAAATGCATTTGAAGGTTCTATTTGCACAATAATTAAAGACAAACTAGAGAAGGAAGCAAAAAAGATTAAATATTGGTTACCAAGGTAGTATCTTTCATAGTTTTTTCATTAAATCTGATTCCCTTGTGCATTTATTTATTTTGAATAATCTTAATTGCAGTTAGTCTAGACAAAAACTTTTTGAGGTCCTCCATACTTATAAGGTTGGGGAGAAATTTGTGGCAAACATAAACAAATAGGAATGTAGCTGTAGGAAATGGACCATAACAACAATTCCCTACCACCACGCACTCACTGCCATTAGATTTTTGAATTTGAATGGAGAGGATTACCTCCCCACTGTTTCTAAAGTCAACCTATGAAGAGACATACTTAGCAATGATATATCTTGTGAATCATATATAGGAAATGACCTCTTATTGTGATATTTTGCCTCCTGTTAAAAGAGTCTTGATTGGAAGACCAAAAAAGAAACGAAGGTTAGAGTCCTGGGAGATGAGGAAGGACGACACGCAAGTAAGTCAAGGTGGAACATGTAAAAGATGTGTGTTATGCAGAGCACTTGGACACAAACGAAATAGTTGTCCCCAAACACCTCAAATAGAGCAGCAACAAACTCCATCAAATACACAGGAAGGAATAACAATTTCTGAACATGGTGAATGAACTGAACCAAGCTAGCCAAGTGAATCACTTCAACCAACTCAGCCTACTCAACCAATTGAAATTAGTGGTGGTTAGCCAAGTCAAATTACTGCATCTCAACCAATTATGCCATCAGGACCACATCAGCCAAGTCACCCAACACAAGCAACTCAAAATTTTTCATGCCAAGACACCTAAGTACCTCAACCAAGTCATATTACTTCATGCGATCAAATTCAAACAACAACAAGAACCACTTATAGAGAAAAATTTTCATTTAGGAGGGTCCAATTTCAAAGCCATGAAGAAATGATTGCAGTTGTTTTTCTTTTGTATGTTGAATATGTATTTCCTTTGTATTGGATCCAATTTATTTTTAAAGAACAAAATTATGAGTTGCCAGCTTTAGCAGGTGCTTTTATTTAGAATGTTATGTGTTTTGAAGAACAAACTTATGTACTCAAATGCATTTTGGATTAATATCATATGTGTGCATTTGGAATTTTATTCATCTGTCTTTTAAGCAAAAAAATGCATATATCATTGACTCCATTTAGGATTTTATTCATCTGTGTTCAACAAAAAAATACGTATATCATTGAGTCCAATTGGGAATAAATGAACACCTTATTTGGAGTTAACTTTTATTTAAACTTTTATAATTCATGTCCTTATTATACAACTTATATTGGTTATCATTTTGTGTATTACTCAAACAATTCGTGTCCTCATATGGGGACCTTATCTTGATTATAACTCATGGTTCTCTGTAAATAACTCAAACAATTGATTCATTTAACAATATGACTCAAACTTCTCATTCATTCAATAACAATTCATTATGAAACCAAATTTCCAAATACATAGCTTCGTACTCACTACACGAGCGACTCTTACAAAATTTCAGCAGTTGTTTGCACCAGTGCAATAAGGGCTTTTGACCCCGGTTATTTTCGTCATTCTGCCTCGATTTTAGAACCGAGACATATTAGGACGAGGCCAAAAGGGGGTGCCTTTTGGCCTCGGTTATCACCTGAGGCCATAGAGACACTTTTCTGCCTCGGTTGTAGAAGGACCAGAGCCATAGGTTCACAATATTTTTTTTAATTAAAAATTTCGAAGAGATTTTGGCCTCGATTATGGTAAGAACCGAGGCCATATAATTGAGATTGATTTTCTCATTTCTCCACTTAGAAAAACGTACTGGTTTAGTGCCAATATGGTTACTGAAGCAATTCAAAAAAGGAAATAGACATTTAAAAGAAAGTTGATTATATACAATTACTTGTAACAATGATTAATAGACTTATTCCAGCCTGAAAACTAAAAGAGGAAATTACAAGTACAAAAACAATAGGCCTGTAATGCCAATAAAGAAAGCTATCATAGAAATCTCATGATCACCCTTGATCATTTGACTACCTCACTTTCAGATCTCATGGACAAGGAGGAACAACTTCAAAAAAGGAGAATATCATTACAAATGCCAGCATCTCCATGCAAATATCTCAAACACGAGGAATAAAGGATTCTTCACACTTACAACAACCAAAGTTATACAAAAATTTACAAAACAATATTTGCTATCTTATTTCAAACGAATAGTCAGTATATACGTCTTGCCAAACCACGTTTTTGTTACTCTCTTGCTACCACTAACACATATAAACTTACTCATCCGAGTTCAGATGAAAGGTAAAATAATTAATTGAAGACGAAAAATGCTCACGTTTTCACTCAAAAAAAGGTTTAATTAGTAACTAATTTTAGTGACCAAAAGTTGTTAGTCACTATACTGACGAATGTAGATACCAAATTACAAAATTAAAAATTATTGGTTACTACAATAGTCACTATTATAATAAAAAAATTATAATTGGTGACTAAATTGGTCACTAATTAATTGGAGACCAATTTAGTAACAAAGTCATTTTGGTAGCCAAAAACTAGGTAGCTAATGACCAATTTCCTTTGGTAACCAAAACTATTGTAGCTAATTTTGAAAACCAATTTAGTGACCAATTATAATTTTTTATTCATAATAGTAACTATTTTAGTAACCAATAATTTTTTACTTTGTAAATTGATATTTAAATTAGTCATTATAGTGACTAACAAATTTTGGTCACTAAGATTGGTTACTAATGAGACATTTTCTTGTAGTGTTTCCTCCTCCACGTGCTGAGCTTGCCATCAAGATGAGCACAGTAGATCCACTCATTACTCGAATCAGGCAACACGCCAATCTCACGATATAGGTAGGAAACGTCGCCGCCGCAGGCGACGCAATGGCAGCGGAGGACGATTTGTTGACACCCGTTCCATGCAGTTAATGACCGCTTTCCCCATCCCTCGCCTGCCTGCATCCGCCGCTCCCTTCATCATCGCCCTTCGCTGGTCACTCCTCCCACTCAGTCGTCACCTCCTCCAACCACCTCATCCTCGCTGCCGGAGACCGACAGGGTCGCATTGCGCTCCTTGATTTCTGCCTCAAGTCTCCCTGTGAGTCTCCCCGATCACATAATCAATCTCCAGCTGCTAAAAAACTAAAAGCCAAACAAAGAAACTCATAGCACAAATTAAGAAAACTCCACTGATGATAGGGGAAAACAAAACCCTAGGCGAAGGGAAAAAAACTTTACGGAAAATATTCACCGATGCTACAAGATTGTGCGACGTAATCATCGGAGAGAGGAGGACGCATCCACTTGGATAGCCGCACAATGAGGGCTTGGCACTGCTCGATGTCGCAGAGAATGATGGACTCTTCGTCTTCTGGCACAAGGGTTTGGTCGATGAACACGTCTTCGTCCACGAAGTCCTCTTCCTGAGTCATTAAGGCTTGCTTCGGCGGTGGAGGTTGTGGCGCCACCGTCGTTGTCGCGCGCTTTCTTGAGGCGTTATTGCTCATTGGAATTGGAAGAGAGGGAGAGAGATGAAAGCGACGAGTGCAGCATGGCCAGAGGCGAGACGCGACGGTGGTCAGAGTAGCGCAATGGCAGCACAACGTGGTTGTAGAGTTTCGCATGGTGGTGGTGGGTGGCTGAAGCAGTAGGTTGCAGAGATAGAGAGAGAGGAGAAATGCAGCGCAAGGAAGAAGAAAAGGGGTTCGCGAATTTTGAGCCCTAATTAAACTATATGGCCTCGGTTCAATTAATAACCGAGACATATAGCCCTATTTAGCCCCGGTTCAATGCCACCCGAGGCCAAAGACATAACGGTAGTGGCATTTTTGAAATATCCAGCCATGTTTTTGGCTTCGGGTCTCTGGAACCGAAGCTTATAACCCTCTTTTGGCACTAATTTTTTTGAACCGAAGCATATAACCCTCTTTTGCTTCGGGTTTTAGCTGAACTGAGACATAAAAGTTGTCTGGAATTACAAAATTGCCACCGCGCCATTATATGCTTCGGTTCCTGGCCAATCGAGGCATATAAGGCGAGGTAAAAAGCAAAATCTGCACTAGTGTTGGTATCAACTTACAAACCAATATTACATTAATGAAATCCAAAAAAAAATATAATCTCAGTTAAAAATTTAACTCATTTTTCAGAAGCCACAAGTAATTTTTCCATATTATAAATCTTTCTCCTTTGTCTCCCAATGGTAGCATCTTTTTCATCCCCATTATCTCCATTGAACCATTTGAAGTAATTGCACCCTTTAAATAGGTCATTGGCACCACTCCGTCGTCTACAACAACCAACAAAAACAAATTGTCTGTTAACACATATCCATTTCCCATTGTCTGTTAACACATGCCTATGATGAATATAACCCATATATATGAAACATATATACATAAACCCATCAGTGGTATCAGAGCCGATGGTTTGGAGTGACTGACCGCATAATCATACCAAAAAGGGGTCACCAATGTGACTGACCGCATAACCATAACCAAAGGGGTCACTCAAACACCTGAAGGGAAATATATCATATGAGAAAAAAAAAAACAAGGGACTCACCCTTGAGGGGAGATGTTGGGAATAGTCCAAGTGTGAGTCAAAAGTCCCACATTGGATAGAAAAGACAAAGTTAAACACTATATAAGAATAAAGACCCATAACAACATTGCCTTAAGGTTTTGGTGTAAAAGTGGTGTCTAAGGTCTTATATGTGTAAGACTAATG
>Ga0209589_1004697_pt1 | contig 23461 bp, 14 predicted proteins | sample CowpeawhiteBW_FD_187525 | JGI IMG/M metagenome (GOLD analysis project Ga0209589, IMG submission 187525) | Root nodule microbial communities of legume samples collected from California USA - Cow pea white BW (SPAdes) (version 2) | ecosystem: Host-associated > Plants > Roots > Nodule | place: USA...
TAAAAACTTATAAAAATAACCGTTAATTTTTAAAAATTTAATAAATAATTAAATTATAAAGGGTAAAGTTGGAATTATGAAATGTGGACACAAAAGAGGGAATCCCCTTTATATATAGTTATAGATAAATCTTTTCTAAATGTTATCAATTATTTCTCATTGAATACATACTACAAAAATGAGTTCGGAATTATGAACAAGTGATGATTTTGTATTATTATTAATAATAATTTTAGTGCGACAGTGACAACATACACAAATTTTAAAGAGAGACGAAGCTATTTATCTGAACAATTTTCTTTTTTATTATTACTATAGACAGATAGTATTTTTTAATAATTTAACTGATTTTTCAAAGAGAGGAGCATTGTTGTTTTGACCAAAACATACTCTCTCCCTCTCATTTTTGTGTAAGGATTTTTCACAAACAATAATAAATATACTACCTTTTAAAGAGTTTTATTAAATTTATTCATCCCCGTTTTCAATAAAGGTATTGTTTTGATTCAAAAAAAGAAAGTAATTAGTTACAAAATAAATTAGAAGGAAAAAAATTAATATTTAAGAAGGAAACTCCATCTTTTTGTAAGATGGTTAAAAAACTATTAAACGGTAGGTATTACTATTTATGAATGAAAAAAAGTTAGAAAACAGAAAAATAAATTCACACCATGCGAATGAAGTAGGCAAATAATTTGCTTGGCTTGGCGGCTAAAGTTTGAGACTTTCTCTGCCACTGCCACCGATCACCGGCACGGTGTGAAGTCAGTTTCTTCTCAATGGCACGTTCCTTGTGCCCATCCCTTCCGAACACTTCCACCTTCTCTGATTTCTGCAAACTATACTCTTCCTCTCACCATTTATGTTTCCACTCCCCAAAATCAAACCTGCAATTTAAGCCTCGTCGGGGCCCAGAAGCGCGGCCGCTGGGTAACCGGAAGAAGGGAAGTTCAAGGAAGCTTACTGCGTCGAGCGAAGGAGCGAATGGTTATGGGAGTATAGACGCAGAGGGGTATCATGGGTCGGTGGAAGATAAGCAATTCGTACGTTCCTTTCGCGAGGCCTGGCCTTACTTGTGGGCCTATCGTGGCAGCACCTTCGTTGTCATTATTTCTGGAGAAATTGTTTCTAGTCCTTTCCTAGATCCCATTCTCAAGGCACGCACTTCAAATTTTATTTTCACAGAACCATGATCGTTTACTGTTAGCATTTTCTTTGTTATATTAACTACTAGCTATGCCCATGTAGTAAGTAAGCATTAAACTTAAAGCATGTTTTCTAATTCTGGGTGCAGGACATAGCTTTCCTTCATCACCTAGGAATTCGGTTTGTTCTTGTTCCGGGGACACATGTGCAGATAGACAAGCTTCTGAATGAGAGAGGTTTGTTAAAACAGGATTAGGCTCCTCTAAAGTAATCAAATTGTCTTTAAAGGGCAAACTATGTAATCTTAGTTGTCTGTGAGAAAATGGTATTTTGATGTTATTGCACAAATATAACAAATTATGAATGTGTTCGGATATAAATGAGTGATTTTCTCATAAACCTTTCCCTAAAAAGAGCAAATGGAAGGACATTGTCAGCTAGATCAGTGTCTCAGCGATTGACCTTATTATTTTATTCGTAGGGTGCCAGCCTAAGTATGTTGGTAGATATAGGATAACCGATGAAGCATCTCTAGAAGCTGCGATGGAAGCCGCGGGGGGAATAAGATTGATGATCGAAGCAAAACTTTCTCCTGGACCTTCCATATGCAATATTCGTCGACACGGCGACAATAGTCGATGGCATGAAGTTGGTGTCAGTGTTGCCAGTGGTAACTTTCTTGCAGCCAAGGTTTGAATTTTGTGATTTGGTCACTGCTATACAGTGACGGTGGTCTTTGTGAAATTGTCCCTCCCTTTATGTTTTTATCACTGTGTTACTGTGTTAGTACATCTTGTTATTTTTATGTTTTGGCAGAGAAGAGGGGTGGTCAGTGGAATTGATTTTGGGTCAACTGGGGAAGTTAAAAAAGTAGACGTATCTCGCATGCGTGAGAGACTTGATGGTGGTTGTGTAGTTATTTTAACCAACTTGGGCTACTCCAGCTCTGGAGAAGTATTAAATTGCAAGTATGCTTTGAAGCTTTATTCTGATGATTGATTTCTACAACTTAATGTAACTGATTGCTTGCTGAAATACAAGCTGTTATCTTAATGCTTTTGTAATTTGTGATTATTTGGTCTCTTATCAAATATCCATATTGCTCCTAAAAATGATAATTCTTCTAGGATTTGTTTTAAGAATTAGACTTGTGAATAGATTTGTAAAAGCACAAACGTATTTTGGCTGCTCAAGGAAAGAATAAGAGGAGTTGAATAGAAGGTTTTATTAAGTGAGATGCGGAGGAGCAATTACTGAGAAATTAATGGTACCGGCTATTTGGCAAGTATGTAAATCAGAATACTACTAGTGTTAGCAATGAGTTCTATTTTCCCCCTTATTGTATGTTTTTGTTTAATTTGTAATACTTGGATATGGTCTAATAATCCAACAGAAAATATATTATTAATAAAAAGAAGAAATGGACAAAAAAAACCATGTGTGCCTCACCTGATTCTTTTGCTTGCTGACACATGAGAGTTGCTAGACTTGAATCTAACAAAAGCTTGAATCCTGGATATTTGTTAATGTTTTATTTTTCCTCCAGCACCTATGAAGTAGCAACAGCTTGTGCCTTGGCTATGGGAGCAGACAAGTTGATATGCCTTATAGATGGTCCAATACTTGATGAGAATGGACGCTTAATTCGTTTCTTGCCTCTCGAAGAAGCAGACATGCTAATTCGTAAACGGGCTGAGCAAAGTGAAGCAGCTGCTAACTATGTTAAAGTTGTTGATGAAGAAGGTTTCAACTCTCCTGAATATAACAATTTTAATGGAATAGTCAAACCACCACCTATTGGGCGTTTTACAGAATGGCATAAAGCAACCTTCCATAATGGTGTTGGTTTTGAAAGTGGAAATGGCTTAGAGTCCAGTGAGCAAGGTTTTGCCATTGGAGGTCAAGAGCGATTAAGTCGAATGCATGGTTACCTGTCAGAGTTGGCTGCTGCCGCTTTCGTTTGCAGAGTGAGTCCATGGATTACCTTATTTTTATGACACGTGCTGTGCTGTGCTTATTTTAAGTCTGTATTGATATTTCGGCAATTGAGAGAAAAAAAAAACATTTTTCAAATCTTGACCAGGCCAGGAGTGACATATTGTGTGTACATTTGTTTTTGCAACTGTAGTGTGTATGGAAGGATCTTAGAACTGTGGCTCTCTTAAAATATTGCTACTTTAAGGTGGTTGGTTTGGAGTAACTTCAATATTCTTTAAGAAGTCGCTCCTTGGAAATTGAAATGGTAAAATATGGTTTAAAATTGCAATTTCTGCATGTTGCTGATAATACCAACTGCCATTTGTCAGGGTGGTGTTCAAAGAGTTCACTTGCTGGATGGAACTATTAGTGGAGTTTTGTTGTTGGAATTGTTTAAAAGAGACGGAATGGGAACAATGGTGGCTAGGTAAGCAACCTTCGTGAAATCCTCTGAACTAAGTTTTTTTTTTCTGTGAATTATTTTGTCCAAGGGGTGGTAACTGTTTGGTAAGAGGAACAGGTGGTAAGGTATGGTGTAATGATACTGTCCATCTACTTTAACCATAGTTTGGTAGGCATCCTAGTGGATTTCATGCTGGGGCCACCATACAGGCCACAAATGTGACATTCAGGTTTATTTATAACCCCCTAAGTAGCTGATTATCACATTGCCGTCTGTCGAGATTCTGATTGCATGAGGCTGGAAATACGTGGATTGTACCAGAATTCCATATCTGAGCATTCTCCCTTTTTCTCTTCTATGAAACCATATGGTAAAAATGGTTGGAGGCTTAGTTGAAATAACTATGTTAGTGTTAGTACACAAGTTATAAATAGGTGTGACTTCATATGTTTATTAGTAGACATGGTTTATTTGCGTAAAGTTCCCCATCAGCAATTCTAGGGAAAAAAGGAAGAAAAGGGTGAAATAAGTTTATCCATAAACTAAAACAAGCTTATGCATAAGTTTGGAATTTGATATTAGAGAAGATAACACGAGAGAACTACTACAAATCAATTTACATAAGCTAAGTTTCCAATGCGCTTAGCATTATACTATCTGCAGCATATTGTTCATGATGGTATTATACTAAATAAAGTTTTTTTCCATTTCCATTTATTTCATTCTCTTATTTTTCAATAAAATTTTCAGTGACCTTTATGAAGGCACTCGGACAGCAGAGGTGAAAGATATTTCTGGAATAAAACAACTTATTCAGCCTTTGGAGGCATCTGGCATATTGGTTAAGCGGACTGATGATGAGGTTTGCCTAGCTATATCTTTTTTTGTGTTGTGGATACTGTGGCTTACATGGTCGTGGTAATTTATCAAGATATCTCATATTTTAATCATTCTCTGTTTATAGCTCTTGCAAACATTGGATTCATTCGTTGTTGTGGAAAGAGAAGGTCACATAATTGCTTGTGCTGCCCTTTTTCCTCACTTTGAGGAGAAGTGCGGGGAAGTTGCTTGCATTGCAGTATCTCCTGATTGTCGTGGCCAAGGACAGGGTGACAAATTGCTCGGTATGCTATTCTTCTGTGGTTGATAGATAGGACCCAACAAAATGAAAAAGAATTTTGAATGTATAACAAGGTATGAACTAAATCAACAAGAAAAAAACTAGAACAATGGTTGGATTACAGCTCCTTTGCAAAACTTTAAATTAAGAAGTATAGACTATGAAACACCCAGAGGCAGACAGTTATTCATTTAACCTGGCACACACAAATGATTCTCCTCCCCCCATCAATCTGTTCCTCCCTTCCACTATACCCTCTTCTTTCTTCTTTCTGCATGATTCACGCATCCTGTCTTCTAACATTTCTCTGCCAGTTGTCCATTATGTTATGCCCTTCATCTCTCTCTTCTAGTTCTCTCTCAGCTGCTGCTCCATGTTTCTTTCTTTCATGCACAAGCAGGCCTTTTCTTGGCCCCATCCATCCCCTCTCTTATTCATCCCCCTTTCTCCCTTTACTCCTATATACGTTCATGATGGGCCTCTCATTGATGATTCTTGGGCTTGATGGTTAGTGAGTGACTAACAACTGGAATGCGTTGACATATTGTGGCTATTTTTCATTGTTTGTGTATACTCATTTGATGGTAAACACAAATTGAGGCCTTATGAATTAGTAGAAATGTAAAGTCCTTTTTATGTATGCCTAAATTATGATCAAGACTGCCTGAAATCATCATTATTTATATTAACGATTTGGCCTTAGAACTCCTAGGTAAGCTTATTATTGCTAGTAATAACTATAGCTCATAACGAGAGCAATGTTTTTAATTTAAAGTTGTTTAAACAATGATGCTTTTATCTGTTGCTAACTTTTGTAAATAAGGTTTTGTATGTAACATGAAGGGCCATAGGTTGATAGGTTATAGACTATTTCCTTCCCATTCACACTTCTCCTTTTTATAAAATATATACATTTAGTGACTAGTGTAACACTATGTTCTCATAAATCTCAAGTTGATAGGAGAGCACACATGATCCATTTTCTCTTCCATCAACCATTATCTAACATTGTTTGTGTGCCTGGGCTAGTGCAACCTAACCCAACCAGTTGCATGGCCAAATTCGTAGTCACACTATATCGATGTTGAGTTCCTTCTCTTGTGTATGAAGCCCACACGACATCATCCACTCATTGCAACACCATGGCAACTGCCCAAAAAGGTCCGTTGGCCACTTCTCTTCCCAAATTTGACCTCAAGATCCTCATTCTACAACTCAAACAGGTGTATCTAGTCTTTCCCTTTAAGAAAAGAAAGGGAAATAGTGTTGTCTTTCTTTTATGGCTTTCACAGGCCTTGTTTTGGCTATTTTTGGGACTTCGTTATTACATCTGAGAAACTAAACAAATATCATGTGTTGCATTTATGGAACTTTGGTTCTTGGGTTGCTATGACAATCTTTGAAACCCAACATCTTGGAACCCTTAGAAGCTTTGAAACTTCTTGCTCCTTTTGGAAGAACACTTGAAGCATTTATGCTCATGATATTCAGTGTTCGAATGATGCAGCCCACACATTAGCCTCCCTCAAATAAATCAATCATGATATGGTTTCTTATATTGCTGAAGCTCAAGTTCCGGTGGAAGCATTAACGATGTTTTTGGATGATGACTCTTTAGAAGGAACAGAGAAAAGTTTGACAGGTTGTATACGGAGTTGATTTTACAAACCTTGCACTTATATTTTAATCCCGCTCGTGAACAACTCTTAACTTGTCAGGAAGTTCCTTAATAGACAACTTGATTACCAAACTTCTTTGCGATCCCACTAAGTAAAAATTGAAAATTCAGCTGGAAATGTTAAATCTTTTGCAATGATGTCTATTGGAGGTAGAAGTGGCTGTCCTTGGTGTTTTTGTTGCAAGAGGCTCAAGATGATATGATCTTGAGGGGTCAATGTAATTTAAAGTTTTGTTTGTAGTTTTTATCTTTTTAATTAAATATTGGAAATAGTGATCCATATAATGAGAATTAAAGATAACATTAGTAGGTATTAAAAATTACTTAATGAGAATTAATGTGGAAATAAGAGGGTCTTGCCTAATTCATCCTATAAAAGGTTGCACTTGTAATATGATGAAGACATGTATGAATTCAAACAAAAAATTGAGTTTTCTTTTTATGAGAACTTTTTTTGGAGTTCTGAATTATGGGAACCCAAATATGATCTTATCATGTGACAATCAACCCCCATGACTTATCTCTCACATTTTCATCTTTCTTGATTGTGGTGTCGGTATCCTTTCTCAAATTGAATATGAAAGCGATCCCTCTGTTCTTTATTAGATACAAGTTACAGAGAAAAGTAAAAATTATATTGACCTCCTCTGGATCATATGACAAGAAAAATGCTATTTCTTCATGGTTTTCTAGAAAAGACAACAAAATTTATCCAAGGTTGAAAATTCTTCTAGGGTTGAAATTTTTAAAAGAGGCCTTTGAATGTGATTATTTAGAGAACCAGCAGGGGAAAACCACAGGCCAATCATTCTTTACTCCTTGTGTTTCAACAACCAATGTTTCTCAATCAATTGCTAATAAAACTCCATCTATTATCAAAAAGGTAATTCTAGGAATACCTTTTTCGAAGAATTGCAGAAACGTAGGGGATTTAGCCAAGAATAATCCTGAACTAAATATTATTCTAGAAAGAAGATACAAAGAAGAGTTTGAATGAAATGAATTATTACAGACAAGTTGTTTACTACAATAGCAGTTATCTTATTATATAATTGTTAATTAAACTGAAAAATTAACTCCTTATCTCGTGGCACCAACTACTAACAAACAATTTCATAACAGGATCCTTGACTTACGTGCTTTTGATCACATAGATGGTAACACTTCCTTATTTTCTTCTATGGCATCCCCTAAATTTCCTGACCTTGTTACCTTAGCAGATGGGTCCAAAATTGCTTCTAGAGTAATTGGTCAAATTAATTTTCCTCTTTCATTGAATCAAAATTTTGTTATACGCATTCTTAGATATATCAAACATCCTTTTGGAGAAGGATTGTTTTATGGGGGACAAGGGAAACCATTAGGTACCTAGATAAGGGATTATGGATATTGTTATGTTGATTGGAGATGATTTCCTATAGATAGACACTCTACTCTAGATAGACACTATAGATAGACCTAGATAATTATTGTGACCTTGTATTGTGTACTTACAGGTGAAAATATTATTTTTTGGAAGAGCAAGTAATAAATGTTGTTGTCCAGTTTGGTACAGAAGCTGAATATAGAGTTATCACATTAATTACTTGTGACCTTGTATTGGTTAACAATTCATTCAAGAGTTGTAATTCTGCTAAACACAACAAATGAAATTGTAATGTGATGATAAAGAAAACTCTTTATATTGCTTCCAATCTTGTCTTTCATGAAAGAACTAAACATAGAAATTGAATGTCAATTTTTGTGATCAATTGGTTGATATTTTAACTAAATCCTTGGAAAGATTTTGAATTCAATTTGTATGTTCCATGCTCCCTGCATGCAATCTATATACCCTCTACCTTGAGGGGGGATTTAAAACAATGATGTTTTAATCTTTTTCTCAGCTTTTATAAAGCTCTTTCTTTTCCTTCCCTTATACGCTTCTCTCTTTTATAAAATATATACCTCAGTGGGTAGTGTAAGACTCACTAAGTTCTCAGGAATCTCAAGATTATGTGGTGTAGGCGTCAGATTTTGATATTATTGAGCAGCTGTATGATTTTAATCATTGATGCTGTTCTGTAATCATGCTTGCCACATGTTTCAGAAGAGTTATTTAATTACACTATAAAATATATGCAGATTATGTGGAGATGAAAGCATCGTATCTTGGATTGAATATGCTTTTCCTGCTAACTACACGTACAGCAGATTGGTAAGTAACTCCCCTGATACATGTCATGCAAGCCTTGATTTTAACAAATGCCATTTTTCACTTTTAGTGGCTTGTCGCATTCTCACTGATTCTTGAACATAGCTTATTGTTTGTTATCCTATTTTGGTGGCATGTCTTTGCATGTTTCTTCTACCATTTCTAAAAACTGTGTTGACAAAAATGGACATTAGTGGAATTACGAAGTTGATACGTTGATATACATGGAATTCCTGAAAGAATTAGTTGTGAATTGCGATGCATACAAATTATGACAATTGATTCCTAACTTTTTGACAGGTTTGTGAGGCGTGGATTTTCAGAATGTTCTATTGATTATATTCCTGAAAAGAAGAGGAGAAAGATCAATCTTTCTCGCAATTCTAAGTATTATATGAAGAAGCTTCTACCAAATAAAAGTGGAATAACTGTTGGTGTAAAATCTGCTTCAAGCTAGCTGTACTTTATGTTGTGTTTCACTTACTGATTGGATGCAATATATTAGGTACTTTTTTATAAACATTCTTATAACAATAAGGAATCTGGATCATTAGTGTATATCTCAGGCAGGTCTTCCATTTGTAGCATTAAGTTTGTATTTTTTTTATCAGCAGAAACAATAAATTAAATAAAGGGCATAAGACATACCTTTACAAAATTACATAACCAAGTTACATGCAAAGAAAAGGGTTAGGAGAAGTCTCACAAAAGAAAAGGGTACCATTTCCATATTGCAAAAGATTTACCTCCGTTATTTTCTCACCATCAGTAAACTAAAACTAGAATAAAGGTCTTTGAAAATTGTCTTTTTCATGATACCACTCACTCAAACTTTTTGAAGAAAATAAAGTAGGTGTCAAGGTATCTGATTCATCTATTCCTAAAACACAATCTCCTAAGCACATATAATGAAGAAAGTTAATAAAAAATCGAGTATTGTGTCTTCTCACCATTCATCTTAAAGAGTAATGATTTTTTCTTTTGGCTTAATCAAGGGACTTATTTGTCACCGACACACTAAGTAATATACTTCTCTTAATGAATCACACTCCCTATAACTGTTTTCAGTCTACTTGCAATTATTTTTACTATAATTTTGTATATATAATCAACTGAAGAGATAATTCTGAAATGACCTAAATGTTGTTGGTTTTTCACTACAAGAAGAATAAGAATTATAAATAGACAATATGTACCATTTGAAAATATTTCATCAACGCGAAATTCATCCAAAAAAACTTAAACTTGAAATTAAATTCATCTGATTTGGGACATTTTGTGCTACAGGAGTTTCACGTAATAATTTTAAAGGTTAAATATGTTTTTTGTCTCTTAATTTTTAGCACAAATTGGAATTAGTCTCTTTAAAACTTTGATCCAATTTAATTCTTCATTTCATAAATGCATGAATTTAATTATTTAAATCAATTTTTTTAAAATTTATTTGATGGTTTAAACTCATCTCATAATAGTATTTGTGTTATTTACACAGTTTAATACATTTTCACTATAATATTAATTGAGAAATGAGACTAAATTTAAGGAACCAAAACGATATTTAACCCTAATTTCAATTTTAAACTCTTCAAAATAGCAACCAAAACTCTTTTAATATCCTTCCAATTCCAATGGTCTTGAATTCAACTATATCCAACATTGTGTTCTTTTAAGGTTGTTTATCAAACCTCTTTCCAGAGAAATACTTGTCCTTTTACTTTCAATGTATTCTCTGCATTCTTTCTCAACATTTTTTTATCCTCTAATTGACAATAAAGTGGAAATATTTAAAATTTCTATCTCCCTCCAACAGTCATTTCGAGCTAGATTTTTTTTTGAGGCTCAAATCAAATTGCAACTTAGCAAAACTCCCCTTGAAGTTTCACTTTTTTTTTTTATATCAAACAAATTAAACTTGAAAAATATTTTCAAATATACTAAATGTTAACTAAGTCTATTTCTATAGTATTTTTATAACAGAGACACCAGAGAGTATGAATTAAAAAAGTGTATCTTATATTGTGTAAAATGTTTGGTTGCATTTTGGACTATGGATGTCTTTTTTTCTCTTTTCCTTTATTTTTTTTATTAAATCTATCACCCTCTCATGAACATATGTAGTTGATCAATAGCTATTAGCTTGAATTAACATAATTTTTTCTTGAAATGTAACTATATATGCTTTGAAACATATGCATCTTGACAAGAAGAATGTGAAATCTGTAATACACTATATTATTAACAACACAAGAGGATTTAGACAAATTCAATATATGAAAGTAAATTCATGATTTTTCAAGAGTACTCAAGAAGAGATATTTTTAATAGAAACAATTTGTAAAAATACACGAGTTTGAATTTTCCAAATAAATATATATGAAAACGTTTCTATAGAAAGTTAATGATTGTGTCTTTTATATAAATAATTAATGAAAATATATTAATTAATTTTATGTTCACTTTTTCTTATAACAATAAAAGTTAATCAAATTATTATTGTAATTATAAAAATAAATATAAATAATTTTTAAATTTCATCATAAATATATTTTATTTATTTTTTTAGATAATTTTTTTGATATAAATAACTATTTTAGGTTAGAAAAAAATTAAAAAATAAAATTTATAAAATAATTATTTTATTTTAAAAAATAGTTGTCCAAAAAATAAAACGTTAAAAGATTTATTATAACATAACAAATATGAATTATAACTTATAATATAATCTATTATATTATAATATTAATAAATAGACATTATTAATGATAGATAAATATAATTCACTCTCCTTTTAATTTTTATTATTATTATTTTTTGAATTCATACCACCTTTAAATTGTACTTAAACTCCGAGTAGCCTTGGTGGTTGGTCTTTTATTGGATTCGGTGGATCCAGATCCAGTCTAAAAGAAAATAAATATACGAAAAAACTCAAAACAAATTTAGATAAAATAAAGGGATCCTTTAGTAATTTCAAAAAATATTGAATTGCAAGTGTTTTATTTTTTCGAGAAAACACAACCTTTAAAACAAATAAACTAGAAGACATCAATTATTTTTTCTCTTGTTATTCTCCTGTTCCTTGCAGGTACCAATTCCATTTATCTGCGTGTATGTACTCCAACGTCTCCCAATTCACACCTTTGCTTCGCGATTCTTCGATGCGTTATCTTCCTCCGCCGATTCTTCTTTAATTTTCTTCCCTTTTTATCCCAAGTTAACTAAATTTTGTGACATCTATATTTCCAGGTTAGTTAGTGTGCACTCATATAGTTTAGGCATCACCGATTATTCTCTCTGTTACTTTTATTAACTCGGTTTTTGTTAATTGTGCCCTGTGCGAGTTGAAAAGTCCCCATTTTTCCTTGTCATTGTGTTTTGTTTAATTAATGTAAGATTTATGTGTGCGTAATGAATTTAAAACTGAATAAAAAGAATAAAAAACATCACTTGGGTTTTTATTTGAGGCGGCGATGCAATAACCCTTGGAGGTAATTCCTCACTGTTGTCAATGTTATGAGAGTTATGGAATCAGATGTAGAATTAGAGGTTACTAAAGGTGGTATTTGTTCATGTAACTCTTTCTCTGTGTGTGTATATGCGGTGCCATTTTTCTATTTTTGCATGGATTGGTCTAATGGTATTGCCATTGCAACAATAATGTGCATTGTTTTTTTCCTGGTCAAGATGCTTCTGACAATGTTGTAACTTATATCACTTTTCCCTAATATGAAAAAGTGGTTACTGGACTTTCGGGAGTTGTCCACTTGTCAGAAATTAGATGTCTTGTGGATGAGATTGAAGGTAATTAGGAATTGAAATCCGTGCTTGATGAAGAAGATCTTGGGTTCATTTTTTTTTTCTTTTAAGAAAATATTTGGAGAAGAAAATGTGTTTAAATATGAAACTATCTTGTTGTTTTTATTTAACTTTTTTTTACTCTCATGCCTGTAGGTAAGATAAGGGAGAGTTCTTTGTTGGTTGATGGACATGCAGAAGAAGACAGCATTCAACTAAAACAAAAGCAGAGATTTGGCTGTGATAGAAAGGTTGCGGGCTTATTGTAATGGGTGCTCCTAAGCAAAAGTGGACCGCAGAGGAAGAAGCGGCATTGAAAGCTGGAGTTGTCAAACACGGGGCTGGAAAATGGCGCACCATACTTACCGACCCAGAGTTCAGTTCCATTCTGCGCATGCGTTCTAATGTTGATCTCAAGGTAAGTCTTTTTGTGGGCTTAGGATGTTACTACTCTGTACATGTGAAATCTTGTTTACTGCATCAATACTTGCAGAGTTCTATTGGCTTTCAGAAAATTTCCAAATTTTAAGCATACCGAGGTGTATCATGTGTGCTTTAAACTGTGAAACAGGACAAATGGAGGAACATAAATGTGACAGCAATATGGGGATCAAGGCAGAAGGCAAAGCTTGCTCTTACAAAGAACCTACTACCATCCCCCAAAATTGACAATAATCACATGGCCTTGAGTACTGCAGTTCAACGTGACAGAGGAGCAGCAGATCCCAAGCCTCTGGCAGTTTCTGGTGGAATATCTCCTAATTCAAAGGAAAAAGTATCAAGGCTACAGAACTTCCAGTTAAATATATCTGTCATTTACTCTTGACTAATAATTAGTCTATTCTGGCTTAGTTTAGTTTTTTTTTTTTTTTTTTTTTGTTAAAACTGTATGAAGAAACATGAATAATTATTATGCTTCACTTGCTAGTAATTAGGTCTAAGATTGCACAATGCAATGCACTAGTATACAATTTTTTGAATGAATAGAAAATTAAACCAAGTTTCTAGAAATGAGGAATCGTGTATTTTGATTCTTCATTTATATTGATTTTTGTTTATTTAATATCATGATGACTCTGAACCTAGCAAGGCAAAGATACACTGAAAATATGATTCACTATTCAGTTGCCTATTGGTAAATAGTTATATTCTATTTTATGCATTTCAATGACAGCAGCTGTATGCTTTTTAATAATGTCAGGTTGGATAATATTATATTAGAGTCTATTATCAAGTTGAAGGAGCCAAAGGGTTCTGACAGGGCAGCAATTGCTTCATATATAGAGGTATTTGTACTTCAGTTCCTTCACTTACGATCATAGAATCTAAGCATCTCAAGAAACAAATGATGATCAAGTGTTAGTGCATGTAAACTTCAATTCTAAAGAATATTTAATTTCTTCTATTGTTGGCTTCTTTTTTCCTGTTAATTTCTCATGAAAAGATTTACATTTAAGATTAGGAATAAATTGTCTGCATTCATTAATCTGCTATCAAATAATTTCTCTTTTCATGTAGACATTTTGCATTGATTGATTTATTACTTATATGTGACAAAGGAAATGTATGTGCCCGTGTTTTCTAATCAAGTTTGCAGTACGCAAAATTCAGGAAAAAGTTTTGGAATATTTCTCTCGGTGGTCCATGGAGTTAGATATTGGGTGTATTTAGCAAAAACTATCTACTAGCTGATAAGCTAGCTGGAAATGAACATAACTTCATAAATTTTATTGTAGAGATAAGATTTGTGTTTTCTAGACAAATATATGTAATTATAATTTATATTTTTTAACAAATAAGTAAATTCTTATTAAACATTTTAGTGCTTCTATTTATTTTTTTAATGTTGTATATGTTTTTTGGATTTAGACAAGGGATTTAGTTTATACTAGTTGATCTAATGTGTATTAATCAAATTTAATTTTTATTTATTTTCAAAAACTTAAATTTTATTTTTTGATTAAACGACTGGTGCATTGTTTTTTTTTTCTTATTTTCATTGTATGATTTTCAAATAGTATCAATGTAAAGAAACGTTAGTTACTTCATTTTGTAATGTTAAAAGATAACTCAACAAATACCAAAAATTGTGCAATGACTAATTGTCAATGTAACATTCAAAATAGGTGATCATAGGTAAAAAGAAATTAAGGACAATAAGGAAATGTATTAAAATGTAAATGATAGTAATAGAAGAAAATTAAATAAGGTACAAACTAGGGAGAGGAACTTCTACCTTATAAAGCTAGAAGCACTTAAAATAAGTTACTTTGAAGTACCTTACCAAACACTTTTTGTGTTGGTAAAACTAGTTTATAAGCTAGTCAAATAAACTTGTAATTAGCTTTTTGGTCTTACCAAACTTGCTAATTGTTTATTATGGATCATCAATTTCAACTTGTTATGACATGAACTAAGAATTCCTTTCTGCGGCTATCAAAAGATTTTGGCGTTTTAAATGTTTCTTTTTTCCATGTCCAAGCTGGTGGTCTCACATGTCAAGCATTAAAAGCTACTAACTCTTCTGCCCACCCATGTTTCACAAATGTTTAGCATAGATCAACCAATAGTAATTTGTTATTTACTGCGCTTTTTTTAATCCTGATTGGCTTATAGAATTATTAAATGCAGTAAATAATATCAATTTAAAAGTTTCATTTTGTGCTGGTCTATACCAGTGCATGGAAAATAATGACAATTTTTCACCTCATCAGGATCAATACTGCTCTACACCAACCCTCAGAAAGTTACTGTCAACAAAACTGAAGCACATGGTGGCGAGTGGAAAATTAATGAAGGTAATTTTACTGCTAGTTAAATCCTTAACAAGACAGTATTTTTGCTTGGATTATTGGACCCTATTTTCCCAATAAGCGGCATTTTTACTTACAAAACTTTGTAATGAAGCACAGTCAGCATGGATAAATTTTAGGTATTGTATGATAGATACTTTATTGACAACTTATTGATGTTATTTACCCAAGGTTATGAACAAAAAATCATTTGTAATGCATAAGTAATTGGTTACATGTATGTACAGGTATGGAAAGAAATATGTTCTCTTGAAGTAATTGAAGCATATCTGGCAGTTTTTTGCAAGAGTGATAAATCTATTTCAAATTTTGAATTGATAAAATATTCCTCCGTCTAATGCTAAATTAATCTTAGGTAAACATTGGGTATGTGATTAAAATCAGTATTTGGTCAATTGATCCTGAGTGAGACATATCTAACGAGTAATGACAGGTAAAGCATAAGTACAGGATTGCAACAAATTTAACTATATCTGAGAAAAGAAGATGTTCTTCCTTGTTACTCCTGGAAGGGAGGCCCAAAGATTCTCCAAAAACTGAGAAGACTGGTGTCAACATTCTTTCAAAATCTGAAATTGATGCAGAGCTATCAAAAATGAAGGGTGTGACACCACAAGAAGCAGCAGCTGCTGCTGCAAAAGCAGTTGCTGAGGCGGAAGCCGCCATTGCGGAGGCTGAGGCAGCAGCTAGGGAGGCAGACGCTGCAGAAGCCGAGGCAGAGGCTGCACGAGTGTTTGCAAAAGCAGCAATAAAGGCTCTAAAATGCAAGACGCTTCACGTTTGGTAAGCTTCCTTTTCCCTACCAAGAAAATTTATCAATGCCTAAACTTGTGTATACAGCATCATTCTTTTCAATTAGAATGCTGTTGGAAAGTGGTTACTATTTCCAATGTAATTGCCCATCATTTCTTATTGTCTATCCAATTTAGCAAACACCGTGTCAGAAGGCTCCTCACTTCCCAAAGGTATGGGGGATAGTTACTGTAATAAAACTTTTCCTAGTTTATGCAGAAACTGTTTTCAAATTTGAAATCGTAAAGAACTAGTCACGAAGGACAACTTCATCATTGTGCCAGGATTATCCTCAGAATAGCATGTGACAATATCTTAGTTAAAATTCTCATCCCTCTTTTGACTCAGTTTCTAATTACTAGTGATCCTAATCTTAATTTCCAACCAAAACCCTCTCAATTGTGAAAAGATCCCAGTTTTGTTAACTAATACGGAGAAAAGTTTTCTCCTTGCTTGTATTAGTACTACATTATTCTTGTTCCTGCAGGAAATTGGTTAATGTCTGTTCTGTAGCTAACATTTTGATTTTGCAAATGTGGGCAGATGGTGTCAGCTTCTGCACTGCTGATATGACCAGTATATCAGTTTGAGCTCATAATTCTGCTGCTAGACTTCTTGCATGTATTCAATTACTGTATATAATTTAGGTTTGTAAATTTGGAACATGTGGGGATTGATCCATGAAACATTTTGTCAGGAGTCCTTAAGAGCGTATTTATTATTTTTTTATCTTATTTTAAAGAAAGACGATGAGGCGAGAATACAAATTATTAGTGGAAGAGTGGAAGTAGTGATTGAGTATTATGATGGAACCGTGTGATAGACATCCTATAATAGTAAATGGAAGAATACAGATTTTATTAGAATTTTCTGATGACAATATGAAGTGTTACTTTTTCTCGTAGGTGTTATACAAATCTTTTTTTTTTTACTTTTTTTAAGTTGATATTGTACTTGTACTTCTTTTTGAGATTTGTAGAAAAGCTAGATAAGTAGTATTCTACAAAGAGCTTGAACACGAAAGTGTCAATTAAATTGTGCTTTATTTTTATATTAAAAAAATATAATTTTTTGAAAATATAATGTTTGACAATACAACTTCTAGTTTGACATGATCGGTAGTAAGATAAGACCATCATTTTAGATGTCTCCTATATACATAAGTTAGCAACGTATATAAAAAATGTGCAATACTAGGGTGCTAGGTGTATTTAAGTCAGTCAAAGAACACTTTAATTTAAAGTTAGAAAATCCGATAACCATAAAAATACACCTATTATCCGCAAGGACACCTTAATTTAAAATCAGGAAATTCTTAGGAGATAATAAGAAAAAAAAACACACTTATCTTTTAAGGTTGTCAACATTGATAGGTTTATTTATGTTCACACATGATTGTATGCGCTTAGTGCAACGGAATGGAAGGTAAAACTATCATTTTATACATATTTTTTAAATAAACAAATAATGCTTGAAAATATAATCTCTAAACATTTTTTTAAACAAAATAATAAATAATTTATTACATTTTAATTTAGAACTCCTATAATGAAATTGTTAACTAGTCGAAACTTCACTGAAATTAAAGGATTGAAAAGAACAACTTTTAAAATTCTTGAATTAGGTAACTCTTAGAAAAAACAACATAGTTTCTATTAAAAGGGCTGACCCCCTTTCGCTAAAATTTCCTCCAACTTTTAATACAAATTATATTGGTGCTTAATTGACAAAATTTACAACCTTGCGTGATACAGTTATGATGAGTACCACAACTCAATGATCTGGTGTAATAATTAATATATATATATATATATATATATATATATATATATATATATATATATATATATATATTTGCCAGGTATTTGGTTGATCATGCTTTTTCGCCAAACATCATCATACATGGAGTCAATAAGTCGATAATTTCATTCAATATGAAATTAGCGAAACATAAGAATAACCTCAAACTTATTATTATTAACCATTCGAAACAAATAATTGAACACAATGAAAGCAGCTGAATTTGGGCATGTTAGATAGTTAAAATAAGGACATAAGAAATTGCATCATTAGAAAATAGGTAATATCTATTCCTCCGCAAATACAGTTCAATGAATTTTAATGATATGGCTAAGCCTATGACACACACTATGATTTACTCATCATGTAACCTTTCACATGTATGTCACCCCGTTTGATTACCTACCGGACAAGAATGATATTATATTACAAAGCATCTGACAAAAGGAAAATAAACCAATCAGCAACTGAGTTAGACATGCAAACGCCTCTAGTAAATCCATAAATGTATCAACCAATAAATTACACTAGAGTTCAAAATAGAAAGAAGCAGTTCAGCTCTTCGATTTGGAATGCTTTACAAGCCAGTCTATAACAGAGTCAATGTTGGTCGAGTTTTTGCACGAGATCATGAAGCAGCAAACTTCCCTGTCAATGATTGACTTCAATTCCCTGCACACCATAGTATTTTTCAGCAATAAAGTAGTATGAACACATAGGAAAGAAAATTGAAGGAGAGAATGAATTATTAGAGTTCTATAACTTTCTACAATTAGTTTACTCCTTTATTGCTTCATACTTATATTAGGTCTTACATTTGGTCAGTCAACGCTTGCTTAGAAAGAGCACCCGGTTTGTCAATCTTGTTCCCTAATACCAACAAAGGAATGCCATTCAATGATGGTTTGCTCAGCAAATCATGAAGCTCACTTCTTGATATGCTAAGATTATCGGCATCGGCAGCATCAACAACATAACTGCAGAAATATGGTATGATGTTTAGTTGCTAAGTTGAACAGATTCAGCATTAGACTGTTAGCTCAAAGTGTAAATTTAAAACAAGGAACAGATCCAATTATACAAGTGCAATGGATCTAAGAGACAGAATTCTCAACAGCAGCAACTTTTACATCCAATGAACATTGCATTGAAATATAACTAACGAAGTCTTTTCAGAACTAAACAATAGCAAAAGCATACAGATTAAAGTTTTAGGTCCTTGACCTATGGTAATGGAAGGATAATAAGTCTGCGTACACCCCTTCATGGATGGACAAGTGATTATTTATAAATACAAATACACCAGAGAGGAACCCTTTACTAAGGCATCTAAGCAACAAGTGGTTTTGCATCACTGTCATAGATAAATGAAGAACATTGTTTGGGTTCAAGGAAGAAAATATAATCTCAACCACTAGTTATTATCAAACGAGACTTATTCTGGATGTATCATGTATCCAACTACAACAAACACAAATAAACAACTACGCACTTTGATTATCAAACAACCATGAAATGCAACAAACAAACACAAATAGACCTTATATTGATCACTAGAAAAGATTCAAAAACATATAGACAACATGAAGACTGTACACACAAGTTCATTACCAATACAACTTATACATTAAACATTTATCAGTAATTTGTATTAGTATAAGCATGTAAATTATACCCCTGCGAGAAACATGCATGCATGGGTGCGAGCACATAGGGTGAGAAGAATTCAGAAAAAGATAAGAAGTTCGTTACATACACAATAGCAGAAACTGCACGACAGTAACGTTCCCACATGCTGCGGAACCTAGGCTGCCCACCAAGATCCCATAACTTTATTGTAACATTCCCTTTTGTCACTTTCCTCATATTGAATCCCACCTGAAATCAGAGAACAACGAATCGATCAGGATGTTATTTGCCCATGATATATAGTGAAGTCCATAAAATTGAAAAAATGGAGGAGATAAAATTAAAAGCATTTGGTGAACTTACAGTAGGAATCATGTCTTCACTATAGCCACCAGTCTATAAAACAAAAAGAATAAGTATAAGAGATATTGTCAGTTAGTCAACCTTAAAGATAAACAACTAAATTGCTAAGCGAAAGCCAATGTGATTATTGTACTTACAGCGACTACATTTACAAGGGAAGTCTTTCCAGCATTCTGAAGTCCAATTAGAGATAACTCCATCTCCTGCTTGAAAAATAGGCTGCAAACAAATTTACAACACAATAAGCTCTTGTTTTCTTGATAAAAGTGATTCATATACCTAAAAATGTATAATTCAACTTTCAAGTGTAACCTAAACTAAAAATTTGTGTCATTAAAAAGAGAAAGCAATATTAGGGCAATCAAAAGCAATTTAAAAAAGCACTAATCTGTTTCACACATAAAGGTATTTGGAAGTGTTGGACAGAAAATCTATACAGCTTCCATACCAATAAGCTTCCGTCCATTTTTTCGCCAGTGATTTCCATATCTACCTTTTATTCCAAAAGGTCAAGAAAACATCCTTCTCCATTAATTGAAAAATGAAAAGATTATACACACACAGAGACACACACAAATTTCCTATCCAGAAGTTCCCCATACTTCTCCAAGATTAAGAAGGCGATAACTAGAAAATTTAAGATATCTCGTTTGAAACAAAACGATTCACGAAGCTTATGAAAGGTGAAAACATTTACAAATCGCGAAACATTACTCACATGATATATAAATATTTGCATTGAATACAAAAATATTGTAAATCAATACTCAAACATTAGAACCATACATATAGAATTAACATTACAAACTATCAACAAGAAAAACACAAACACAAGAACCCTGAAAATTAAAAGACCATGAGTGATGCAAAGAGCCAATCAATGCGAAAAAGCCCGAGTATTTTGGTTAAAAAAGCTTACCTGCGAAGCCAATTGAGAAAAGCTTCCCACAATCCCATTGGTTTTTGTTGAAGACAATTCTGATCGCAAAATTATGCAAAGAGAGAAAGAAATCAGATCTCCGATTTCTCTCTTGGTAGACCAAAAAGAGAGAGAGAAATGCAATCCAATTCACCTTTTCTCTCTCAAACCTATTCTTCCCTCCCTCCGTTTTCACTCCCTATCGAACTCACTCTTATATATAAAAGATACCAACCGCATTTTATCTTTAGTCTTTAATAATATAATATCTTTTAATATCTTATTTTTATGGTTTAATATTTTCTAAGAATCTACCTGGATTAACCATACCCAAACAAATCATTGGAAACCCACCATCTTTTATAATTGGATAATGCAAATAATAAGTATATATTCAATTTAAGAAGTATGAATTGAATAATAGTTAAATTAAAAAAATATCAAAATATTATCTTTATATTTTTAAATATTGTTATTTTCTCATAAAAAAAATCACATATTGTTATTCAAATATAGTACGTATATATAAAAAATATTAACAAGTTGCATCCAATAAAAACTAATTATTTTAGAGGTTTTACGTTTTTTAACTACAAAATTCAAATTTAAAATAAATTTGAAAAGATTGCAATTCAGTTTCAATGGAACTAATTAATTAACTTATAAAACGTACTAGACTTAAATATTAAAATATTTTAAAATTACTGTAATATTATATATATATATATATATATATATATATTGTTTTTTTAATGTTACTCTTTAGTGACTGTTTCTTAAATTAAAATAATTAACTTATTAATTTTACTTTCTAAATAACGTTTTTTAATCTAATTATTTTTAAACTAAAATAAATATTTATAATAAAAAATAATCTACAAAACAAACAAAAGAGTAAATTATTTATTATCTTGTTGGTATTTGAAAAAAATTAAAGTAAACACACCATATGGATTTTCGCTCTTTATTTCTTATTTTGGTAACGGTTTTTTTTATATATAGTCTTATCTTTGTAAATATAGACTATTTTATTAATTATTTTATATTTTAATCTTATAAGGTCTTTTTATACTTGTTTTCTTACAATATATCTTTTATAAATTTAATAATAATATTTATATTAATAATAGTATTTTATTTTAATAATAATTAGAATAATTAATATTTAATTGTTCATTATTATTTCCACTAGTATCGATAAAATAGATATTTTATTAAATAATTTATTTTAATAATGATTATATATTTATATATAATTATTATCTATTAAATTTGTATTGTTATTATTTAAGTATGTCTATCACACATACCAAATTTAATATGTAAAATTTATAATTATAATTATAAAAAAAAAGTATTCATCTTTAATATTTTTTAAAGAATAATATAACCAAATAGTAAACATGTCTTAATATAATAATTGACAACAAAATCAACTGAAAAAAAAATCTCGCAAAAGAAAAAGATAACTGAAAATGTGATATTAATTCAAGATAATAAATTAAGAAAATTTCATTTCTTTTGATTAAAGTAAAGGGTGAAACTTTAGTAAATGAATATAAATTTGTTATTACACTTATAGGATAATAGGATAATGTATATGTAAACAAGACATATAGAATAACCGATCTTTAGAAAATATTTGATTAAAGAAAATGATATTTTAATCATTTTTTTTTTGACTCATTTTTAATCTACTATTTTTATTACCATTAAATCATTTATTCTAATTTTTAGTAATGATGTGATGTGATGATCTAAGGATGATGAAAATGGTGAATTAAAAATAGATAAAAAAGGTGAGTTAAAATATCATTATCTTTTGATAACATTTTTTTTTTTGAAATACTTAAAGAAGATAATGGGTAAGTTTAAACTCGAATAAATATATATGGTAACAAATATAAGAGATAGTTCTTTATGAATTTAAACTAATTTTGATGCTTCTAATTTGAAAAAAAAAAGAATATACCTACTTTTATTTACAACTTTATGTATTTAATATTATCAAACATTAAAACTGATATACAATTTGTTAACGAAGTAATAACACACATAAAAAAATCACCGACTAAAGTTAAGCTTCCAATTAGAATAACAGGCTCTCTTTATCGTATCATTATTATTATCTTATTTTATACATTAGTATATTATATCTGGTACAACATCTTTCTCTTTAATAGTTATATAATCTGTTAAATAAAATAATATTTCCAGTATAAATCTCTGTTATGATTTTCTTTTTTTCAGTCATTTGGGTCCATAACAATCATATCAACGGCACCAATGTTATTGGACACAATGAAACAAGCATTTACATTGAGTTTGGGTTCGACTTCACTTATTTTAGTACCACAAAAAATACTCTGTCAGTGATGGTTCGGATAAGATGAAGAACCTGCCCAGAATTGAATGGGCACTTCTGCCTTTACTCCAAACATTTTTTCAACACTTTCAAAATTATTTCAAAAATAACATTTTGGTTTTTATTCTCACCAACCCGCATTCTTAAAACAGATTTTAAAAAAAATACCAAATTTTGAAATATGAAACAGATAAATATAAATATTTTTTTTTTCATTCTTTTAACCTTGTTTCTGTAGGTATTAAAGAACTAAATAGAATTAGAAAATAGATGAAATTAAAAAATAAATAAAACTACAAACTCAAAAAAATAACCTTTAAATATATATATATATATATATTCTTTTGTTTTTATTCTATGTTTTGTTTATTTTATTAGTTTTTTAAAATTTTCTTAATATATTATTTTAAAATATATATATATATATATATATATATATATATTTATATTTATATTTTTTTTTTTTT
>Ga0209589_1004705_pt1 | contig 23454 bp, 28 predicted proteins | sample CowpeawhiteBW_FD_187525 | JGI IMG/M metagenome (GOLD analysis project Ga0209589, IMG submission 187525) | Root nodule microbial communities of legume samples collected from California USA - Cow pea white BW (SPAdes) (version 2) | ecosystem: Host-associated > Plants > Roots > Nodule | place: USA...
GTGCAGCTTAGGCGCGGAGAGGGGATTTATCTGGGGAAACTTTTCTTATGTATTTACTTGTTTTGAAAACAATTGTAAACCCTGAGGGGTGACTTGATGTTATTGAGGTTTCAGTTTTGTAATGAACACTTTTAAGTTATCTGCATGAATAATAAAGTTTTAAATTTTCCCGCGTTTTGGGAAAATGAGGTATTATTAAATGCGTTGTCTTTATTATTCTATTTATTTATTTATAAATTAGTAATATCCTGGCGGGATGTTAGAACACATGTCATAGAACCCAATTATGGGTTTTTCTCTATGAACCACCTAGCGGTGGTGTGTGTACCGCCAGGCGACACGAATTGGCTTGGCTAGTTGTTCTCGTTTTACGTGCATTCTCAGAAATTGTATCTATTTTAATATGTTCCTGGTATAAAAATATAAAATTGTTTATATACTGATGTTTTTATGAATCCGTGAATGAATTTGGGGATTTAGGGTTCATGTTGGGGTGGGTGATGAATAAGCATGGATTGTGTAAGTGATGGATGCGTTGGTGTTATGGAAATAATGCTAGTATGAACCTTATATGGTGTGTGCATCTGAAACTATATCAGTATGATGGTGGCTGCTGCAATTGGGCTTGTTTGGGGTCACGAAGGGTGCGGAAGAAATCTGGCAGAACCCAGATTGGCACGCACCGCTTGGCGAAACCTAGATTGCTGCCAGGCAACACATCAGAGCACAGCGTGTCTTGAGATGACTCTGCGAGTTGTGTTCTTTGGGGTTCGCTGGTGGTTTTTTTGTGCGAATTGGGTTAGTTGGCAGGGGTTTCTTCATTTGAAACGGGTGAAGGGGTACATTTTAATGCGTGTAAGGGAGAGTTGATAGGAATCAAAGGCATGGAATATGAACTGAAAAATGTATGAGTATGGAATAAGGGAAATGTATGTGGAAGCTAAATAAAGTTTTATGATGACATGAACTGAATTTATTTAGAAGCGGTATTTATGTGCACTATGTTGGTTGGGTTAAAAGATGGAGGAATATTCAATTTGGTAACAAGATATATTATAACTGTGAAAAGGGGTATTTGAAATTATGGGAGCGTGTGCATATTGTATTGTAAATCTGTATCAGATCATAATTGCACATAAAGTGTAGGAAAGGAATTTGACATGAAGGATAACTAAAGAATATGTGAGAATAGACAATACTTGAGATAAGATGCATGTAAATGGGAGATTTTGCTTAGACTGCGATGATGTTATTTCTTCTCTTGGAATTGTTGTGTATATAACGATTGTGGTGTTGAGTTTAGTGGAATGTGCCATGTTTCAATTAACAAATGAAAGAGAGTATGGTATGCAGAATAATAATTGATTGAGTGACATGATTAAATGTGTGACTTATAATATAGATATGGAACTGTGCCTTGAGTGCCATAATTGTGCTACAATTTTTGTGTGTTGTATGATTGGGGTCCATTGGGATCTGTTTATATGCCAAAAACCAGTAGTATTTGCGCTACTAGTATGGCGCCTAGTGGCGGGTAGCGAGCTGCCAGGTGGTAGGGTCTCAAAATAGTGGCAACGGCACTAACTACGAGTGGCGCCTGGCGGCAGGGTTGGGTCCGCCAGGCGGTGACGGAGTCGTGAGGCTCTGTTTGGCGCTTGGCGCCTGGCGGCAGGGTTGGGTCCGCCAGGCGGTGACGGAGTCGTGAGGCTCTGTTTGGCGCTTGGCGCCTGGCGGTGTGAGATGCCGCCAGGCGGTCTGGAACCAGATTCCGCCTAGTGGCGGGAGAGGCGCGCTAAGAGGTTTGTTTAGATTTCTCCTGGTGGCGTTTAGGTTGCGCCATGCGAATTAGATGCTGTGAAATTGGTTGTTGTTGTGATCAGTGGACTTGAAGGACTCAGTTCACTTCCCTTTGCGTTTGGGCTTGATGGACTAAGTCCAATAAGGGTCTGTGATGTGCTTGGTAGTGGGATGCATGATGGGCATGGAACTGGTTAGTTCTCGTTGGCTTCTAATAGGCGAGGAGTCCTTAGTATGGTGATTACATGCGTCGGCCGCACGATGAGCAAGGAACGATTATGTTCTCGTCGGTTGCTATTGGGTGAAGAGTCTATAGCACGGTGATTGTGTAAGACCCGTGAAATTAATTAATTAATTAATTAATTAATAAATGCGAGTAGAAAGAGCTTTTATCACATTAATTATTGTTTGCTGTGATGTGGAAAAGTGCTAGCTCATGTGGTTGAGAGTACTTGGTTTGTGTGAGAGGACTTGGGTTCGAGTCCTATGTATGCCAATTATGTGTTGTATGGTTTATTATTATTTTGTTTTGGTAATGTAATTGTGAATGGTGAGTGATAATATAATCATAAGGTTATAATGGTTGTCACAAAATGTGAATTGGTATAGTGGTTGTGCTTTGGCCTCATGAGTAGAGGGTCCCGGGTTCAAACCTTGATGGACATAGAGTAAGCTTTATTTTTGCTAAATATTAGTTGTGGTTTGAATGTGAAGAGGCAAAGAAAACCTAGCAGAAGGGTAACCATTAGGTGCTGAAAAATCACCAACTAAGGGACTTGAATAGCCATTAAGCCCACACTAAAGCCAATCTCGTTTTTTTCATTAACCCACCTTAAGGCACTTATAAAAGGAAGAATTTAAGGGGGAATAAGGTTTCTGCAGTTTGGTTAGTTCACCTATAAAGAAGAGCACGAAATTGAGGCTGTGAAGTGAGGTTTTGGGTGTGTAAGGGGCTGAAGCAAAAGCATTGGTGAACTGAGGGTCCTTCATCCTTCTCATTTTTAATCCAAATTTCCAGGTTAGGGGAGCTGTCCTTATGCGCTTCAATTGATTAACATGTGTTATGGTTTTGGGTCAATTCTATTCTCAATTGATTTCTGTTGGCATGAAATTCGTGCATTATGTGTGGTGATAGAAAGCTTAATTGATTGATGTTGTGCGCATAATCCTGTAATGCATTATATTTTTGGTAATGAGGGTTTTTGGTAAAGGAATGGTGGTGGAAGCCTAAATCTTGTATTTTGGTAGCTTAATGGGATGTAATGCATGACTCTGATGTTTGTTTGCCATTACATTGTCTTGGTAATGATTGAGTAGAGTTTTGGTATTGGTTTGGTGCACTGTGCGCGTGATCAGACTCGAAACCCTACAAGTCTCGCCCAAGCGACTCTATCTCGCCTAAGCGAAAGTTGCCGAGTCTCGTTTTTGGTCCTGGTTCGCGTTACTCGGCCAGGCGACCTTGGATGGGGTTGAGCGACTTAGTCTCTCGCTCAGACGAGAGACACTCGCCTAAGCGAGATCGCGAGGAAACCTGGATTGTTTTGAGCGCGAAATCTCGTCCAGGCGAGGAGTTTGGTGGGTTTAAGCGAACCAGGGTCTCGATCAGGCGAGACGGTCTCGCCTAAGCGAGATGTTGCGATCAAGTTGGATGTGTTACTTGCATTGTAGCTCAAGCGAGATTGAATTGGGTGTTTGGGCGAGAGATGATCTCGCTTAGGCGAGAGGATCTCGCCTAAGCGAGATAACGTGATGAGGTTGTCGTTTTAAGCTCGCTTAGGCGAGGTTATTTAGCCTAAGCGAGACTGATGGCTTAGCTTGGGCGAGTGTCCCTGGCTTAAGCGAGTTTATGCGAATTGCCATGTTTTTGTGTGCTATTTGGATTGTTTGCTTGTTATTTCCTAAAGGATGGGAAGTATATGCATGTGGTTGTGGTGTCTAGGCTTGACGGAATAAGTCCAATAGGGGTCTGGATGTGCTTGAATGATTGAACGCATGATGGACATGGAACTAGTTAAGTTCCCATCGACTACTATTGGTGAAGAGTCCTTAGTATGGTGATTACATGCGTTGGACGCACGATGGGCAAGGAATTGTGATGTTCCCGTCGGCCATTATTGGGCAAGGAGTCCATAGTATGGTGATTGCGTGCGTGCCAAGCTTGAACCCTAAACCCTAGGTCCAAGTTGAGAAGGCTTGGATGTTTTACTACAGACGAGGAGTCTGTAGGGCAGGACTATGAGCGGGATAGGCTCATAGGGTTGGACCACGAATGAGTTAGTTTCGTGGGAGCACAATGAAGTCCCAAGACCTAGTTTATGTATATGACTCATGAAGGACTATGAGGTCATGGTTGGGTAATTTGAAAAGCATGAAATATAAGTTATGTTATTTTGGGATGGGTGACATATTTATTTCATGTATCTGTTTTATATATTGTGCATAGCTCACCCTTTCCGTGTGTGTGTGGTGATGATCGGATGACTCGTTATCCGGGAGCATATGATTTGATAGGTGGGCCAAGAGATGCATAGGCTCGGAGCGAGGGATAGTTGGGGATTTTGTTTATATGTATTATTTTGATTTTTAGTTAAATATGTAACCCTTTTGGAGCCATATGAATATTGATTTAATTTTATAAAAATTACGGACTCCTGGTTTTATGACATGTATATTAAAGTTTTAAATTTCCCGTATTTTTGGGAAATGGTTTTATATTAAATGTGGTATTTATGTCTATTTCGGATTTTAATTATTAAATATTAGTAATATTCCTTAGGGATGTTACAGATTGCGTGTGTGCCTGGGTCCGAGCGAGGAAGACTTGGATGTTTGACTACAGGCGAGGAGTCTGTGGGGCAGGACTACGAGCAGGATAGGCTTGTAGGATTGGACCACAAAAGGGATAGTTTCGTGTGAGCACAGTAAAGTCCCAAGACCTAGTTTCATGCATATAACTCATAAAGGATTATGAGATCATAGATGGGTAATTTGAAAGAATGAAATGATTATCTATGATATTTCTTTTGGGATGGGTGTCATATTTATTTTATCTATATATGTGCATAACTCACGCTATCTATTTGCGTGTGGCGATGATCAGATAACTTGCTATCCGGGAGCAGATGATTTGACAGGTGAGCCAGGAGATGCTTGAGTTCTGAGAGCGGGATTACATAGGGACTTTTGAAGACTTTAAATATTTTGATAGTTTCCATGTATTTGAAATAGTTTACCATTTCAGTTATTTTTATGGTTGTAACAACTTTTAAATCGCGAATAATTATAATCTGTGCGATTATATGGTTTTAGTTTCCCGCGTTTTGGGAAAGTAATGTTATAAATGAGGTTTGAAAAATTATAAATATGTTTTCTTTTCTTTCCTTCACGTTTTATTCTTTTATTTAAAGTAATATTCCTTAGAGATGTTACAACACCGAGTGATGAAGGGGAATTTTTAATAAAGCAGCACCGAATATACTACACTCCTGAGGCCAAAGTCTACTTGCAAGATATTGCAAACAAAAACAATTCCATAGGGAGGGGCACTCTAAACCAATTTGATACCTGTAGCCATGCCATCACTACACCGACCTCTAAAAATTATGGTGTTCTTTTATATTCCAAATTCCAAAATCCAAACGCACATTTAAACTTTCACTCTAATTCTTCATTCCAATGAATCAACACACACATATGCATTACATTCTTATTTAAACAATCATAAACATAAATCAAGTATCCTCAAAATTGTGGTCTGCAACGTTACTAATCACATTCATTGCACGTATCACACTTAATAGTTTCTGGTGTAGAGTGATTGTGATTTTACACTCTTCTCCCCACCACGTCTCTGTAGTCAGTAGTACAAAATTAAGAAAATGAATCAAAATCAAAATTTTGCTCTCTAATTTTTTCCCCTTTCTATCAAAAGTTATCCTTTGCGTGCCAGCTCAAAGACATAATCAAACCAACATACAAACAAAACAAAACCATCAATCAATTAGCGCTCCAAAGAGAAAGAGAAAAAGCTCATACCTAGCAATGGCTCATACTCTCGTAAATGCCCAAAAAAACCGACAGCTTCAATGGAGGTGGTTCCAACAATCCAACGACAACTTCAACGATAGTGGTTCCCCAAAAAACCCTTACCAATTACAAAACGAGAGTGAGAATAGGTAGAGGGATAAAGAAATCAAATCACAACTATGGGTAGTGTGGCTTCCCACTATGGCGATGACTTTGACGGAGAACGCGCCAACTAGACAGAGATCACTAATTTCAATTTCACCCAACCCACAAACATGACGGCAAGGTCAGGGTAAGTTTTTGAAAAAATAACAACTAATTAATATGATCAAATGGATGTACTTTTCTATATCAACGACATAATTTGATGTTATTTATGTCCTTATGTATAGCTTACCTAACTCCGACTTATTCTCATTCTGACATGGCCATGCCATTTTTGTACGAACAAACAAAACAATAGAATTGAAGTTCAGTTTCTACCACCCTAAATTTACTCAAATTCTTTACCAGCACGTTTCCATACAACTGGTTTTCTCTGTCTAGAGGCCGATGGTTTTATGTAACCAACTCATGGGTTCATTGATTCCTAACTCATGTAAAGAGGCATTTACTTGTGTGGTTAAATTAATTATGATCAGAAATTCACCATCTTTTTTGTCAATTTTTTTATAAAGTAATGATCTTAGAATTTTCTTGACATCGTGGGTTAAAGATTCAACACAACACTAAAATTAACTAGAAGTAGATCTATCAGTGGCTTTCAACTTTTCAAATCCATGAAAGAATATAAAAATAATTTAATGAAAATAGTAAATATTAGTATTGAGAATGTGCAAAAGTGTCTATTTATGTAATACACAAGGTCTATTTATAAATTTATAAGTCTTATCATATAACTTATAATTTATCATCTTATAACCTATCAGTTAATAGGAGTTGTATATATATAATCGATGACTTTTTTTCCGTTGAATACAATATATTTATGTACTATACCTAGGCGAACTTGGTTAACCATACGACCTAACCTGCCTACCTATAGTCCTATAACGAAAACAATAGATGGATAGTTAACTAAACAAGATTACATATCGGCCTGGGCCGCCTACTATAAAAGGTTACATTGTAATAAAGGGTTGTTAACTTCGAACTTAAGTCCCTCGCAGATATCCATAACTTGGGCTCAGACCAGGCCAAGATAGAGTATGAATATTGGCCCAAAATGGCTAAAGGGGGGCCCAACCCAAAAAAAGAGAAAGACACAATTAATGACTCTATAAATACATGTGGACCCCAACAATTAAAGGTACGCTTTTATTAATTCCCTAATATGAGATTTGACTTTTGAGAACCTTTTGCTGACTTGATCGTCAGAGCCCTTTCCGTAGTAACCCCTTAAGTGTCCAAACCGCCTAGGTCAAGAGATGATATGTACACGTCAAGAGGAAGCCAGTTCGACACCTTTCCCACCTGTTCATAACCCACTTCACCGGTAGTTGCCCTCATCAAGCTACTCCCATATCCCTCCTCAGTATCAAACAGGAAAGAGAAGACGCTCAAGGCCTTTATAGACCACTTCAACAAGGCCGCCCTCTGAATGCCAAACCTCACCCAAGAGATGATCTTGCAATGTATGGCCCTTACATTGAAACCTGGTCTGTTTGCTGATAACGTCTATCTTCGACCTCCAGCCTCCATGCACAAACTTAAACTGCGTGCTGCGGATTACATCCGTATGGAGGAGATGAAGACCTTAAGAACCAACTTCTACACTAACTACACACCCTCAGCCGCTAAGATAGACAAACCATCCTCACTGAATCTAGTCCCAAAGAGCCTAGACCGCCACGATTCTCCAAATACGACCCGCTAAACGTCCCTAGATCACGACTTCTCGATGAAGCACTCCAGGCGGACCTCATACCACCACCACGTAAAACCTTTAATCCCTCCAATGCAGATATGACAAAGCATTGAAAATATCATCGAGACAACGGTCACACCACATATGAGTGCAAGGCGCTTCAAGACAACATAGAAGAATTGATCTGCGCCGGCCACTTCCGTCATTTCGTCAAGAGAGATGGACTATTCCTTTGATAGGACCCTTGACAACTGACACCCCTCCACCTACTTCCATCACTTCTGACATAGTCTTAGCAATGTTCATCACATCTCAAGACTAGGGGACTACCATACCATACCATCACGTCAGAGCCCTTTCTGCAGGTAACCCTTTAAGGGTCCAAACTGCCTACGTCAAGAGATGATATGTACACGTCAAGAGGAAGCTAGTTCGAAAGGTCAAGGATTGAGATAAGATATTACTTGTGTTCCCTACCATCCCTTATTTGTTTCCGCAGGAATAGTTTATAATATGTTAATTTTGTATCAATATTTTTATTTTATAGACGTTGATTATATTTATAAAAATTTGAGGGTTGAATTTTCTATAGTGCGTGAGTCAAGGCTTTGCAGAAGTAATTGATGAATTGAAAACTTTCAAACTGAAACATAATTCGCAGTTAATAAATACTTTTTATAAATTTTTACTAAAATCGTGTTAACTATAGTTTGAGTTCATTTTAGAGTGTTAATATAACAACATTTGTTCTGATCTCTACACCTTAAGTTAGAATTATTTTCTAACACCGTTCTTTTGATTCCTTCAACGGCGTTGCCCTAGAAAGGTTTCTTTTATTCTGCTGCCATATACTTTTTAAGAATTTAGTTTTAACTATTTTGAGTGTATAACACTTTTTATTCAACGTTGGTTTAAAAAAAGTAAATAATATAAATTATTCCCTTAGAACAATTGAGCTAAACTTAAGAAAGCACTTATATGGACTCCGTTGTGGATTTAGATTTTTTTAAAATTTAAAATCATTGATTTGACCATTACCCAAATAATATTCTTTCTAGATTTCTACGAATTTGAGTTATTTTTGGATATTAAATATATTTATAAGTTAGTTTTTATCACACTACAAAATATATTTGGTGTTTCGGTGGAGTCGAATGTCCACTTAAAAAAATTTGTTGGTATGCTAATTTCAAAAGATCTCTTCAGAAAATTTGTTCGTCAGTTCATCGGTGAATACCTGTTAAAGGTATTTCGATACTAAAATCAGTTTGATCTCGATCGATCAAAGCAATTAATATAGTAATAAATGTATAATATCAACAATTATATATTTGACCTGTATTTATAGATTTCTTCATAGAGTTTTTTACAGGGACAACCTATTTACTAGAGGTGGTAATACGGACTGGCCTAGCCCACACTTGACCTGCACAATGCGGGCCAGCCCGCCCTGCCCCGCATTTTCAATGCTGGTTGAAAAGTCTAGCCTGTCCCGCATAAGTGTGGGCCCGCGAGCCAACCTATTTTTTTTCTTTTTAAAATTTTTAAAATTTTTTAATTTTTTTTAAATTCTTATGATAAAACTTTCAATGTTCAAAAAATTGGGAAACTTTATGAAGTTCACAAAATTAAACAAAGACGTTAGGGAGTTGGATGATAAATTTATAATTCAACATTTTCATCATATTCATATTCGTACTTTGACATACACGATGTATTCTTCAAACTCTTCACACAATGTGTTGTTATTTGAACCAAAGATGATATCATCAACATACACTTAAACAAGTATAACATCACTTTCATGCTTTCTAATGAAGTGTGTTTTATCCACTACACATCTAGCATAACCTTTTGATAAAAGAAAGTTATGTAGCCTTTGATACCATTGTCGTGGTGCTTGTTTCAAACCATATAAGGCCTTTTTCAATTTGAAAGCATGGTTAGGATAGAGATGATCCTCAAAGCGAGGAGGTTGTGATACATACACTTCTGCATTTAGGAAACCATTCAAGAATGCACTTTTCACATCCATTTAATGCAATTTAAATTTACACATGCAAGCATATGCTAAGAGTAATCTCACAGCTTCTAGCCTAGCTACAGATGTATATGTTTCATCAAAGTCAATCCCTTCTTCTTTATTATAACCTTTAGCAACTAGTTTAGCTTTGTTCCTTACAATGTTACCATCTTCATCAATTTTGTTTCTAAAAACCCATTTAGTTCCAATTATATTCTTATCATCAGTTTTAGGCACTAGAAACCACACATCATTTCTTGTGAATTGATTGAGTTCATCTTGCATAACAACAATCCAATTACTATCATTCAAAGCATCATTCACATTTTTAGGTTCAATTTGAGATACAAAAGCAACATGTTCACAAAATACAAGTCTTCGTCTATTAGATACTCACTGTTTGATATCACCTATAATGTTGTCCTTTGATAAATCTCTAGGATAAATCCAATCTTTAGGTAAGTTGTTGTCTGCAGCTTTTTCAGTATACTATTTTTCCTTTTCAGCCGATTGATTTCTTGCAATAGAGGGCTTTTCTACAGTAGAAATTTGTTCTTGTAGTATATCTTCTTCATCTGCATTCTTTAACCCTTGATCTTGCAACTTTGGGTTAGTTTCATCAAATACAACATGCATGGACTCTTCAACAGTCATTAACCTTTTGTTATAGACTCTATATGCATGACTTTGTATAGCATAGCCTAAAAAAACACCTTCATCCGCTTATGCATCAAATTTGCCAAGACTTTTTTTGCCATTGTTTAAGATGAAACACTTACATCCAAATACTTTTAGGTGACTTAAAATAGGCTTCCTCCCTTGGAAAAACTCATAACAAGCAATATTGACCACATCAGCAAAAAAGTACTTAAGTAGTGAGTTTTCATTTAACATAGTTTTAGCTAGTTCCTCAAGTGACCTGTTTTTCCTTTCAACAACACCAATTTTTGTGGGGTTCTTGGTGCATAAAAATTATGCTTAATTCCATGCTTTTCACAAAAGTTCTCAAATCTTTCATTTTGAAATTCCCCACCACGGTCACTTTGAATAGACACTATCTTAAAACTCTTTTCATTTTCAAGTATCTTGGCAAGTCTTTTAAAGGCATGAAAAATGTCATTTTTGGCAACTAAAAACAAAGTCCAAGTGTACCTAGAGAAATCATGAACTATGACTAATGCATAAAGATTACCACCAAGACTCATAGTTCGAGATGGACCAAATAAATCCATGTTAAGCAACTCTAAAGGTCTTTCAGTTGAAACAACATTTTGGGTTTAAAAGAGATCTTGGTCTGTTTTCCTTTTTGAAATGCTTCACACACTTTATCATTCTCAAATTTGAGTTTTGGTAATACTTCAACCAACTGTTTTCTATTCAGCAGATTAAAATGTTGTATGTGTATGTGACAAAGTCTCCTATGCAATAGCCAAGTATCATGCTCTTCTATAAGCAAACAATGGATGCTAAATGATGCATGATGCAGATTAAGTAGGTATATATTGTTAGCTCTTTTTCCTATCAAAACAATGGTACCACATGCATCATATATAAAGCAATTTTTTGGATCAAACATGACTTTAAAGCCTTTGTCACATAGTTGACTTATACTTATCAAATTGTGTTTCAACCCTTCTACTAGCAGCACATTCTTGATGTTAAAAGAGGATCCATTGCCTATGACTCCATTTCCAAGGATTCTCCCTTTGTTGTTGTCTTTATAGGTTAAAAACCCTTCCTTCTTTAAGTCCAACTTTGCAAACTTGGTCTTATCACCTGTCATATGTCTCGAACAACCAATATCAAGGTACCACAAATCTTTCTTATAACCTTTTATGACTTGCAAAACATATTTGGTTTACTTGGTACTCTTTTATAGGTTGGGTCCATCATGGTAATTGCTTTTTAGATCCTTTTGGGATCCATTTCATAACCCCTGTAGGAACATCATATTTTCTAGCATAGCAGTTCTTAATAACATGACCTTTTGCATACAATAGTTGCAATAAATGAATGACATATCATTTGGCTTACTTTTTGAAGAGAAACTAGAGAACTTCTTGGTTTTCTTTTGGAAAGTAGGATTGTAACCAAGTCCAGCTTTGCTAAACACATAGTTTTGAGAACCAAGAACATCTTCTAAGTTTGCTTCCCCTCTTGTGAACTTAACACATGTTTTCAAAAGGTATTTCACTTGATTTTTTAAAACTGTGCAGTTTTAACAAGGTTTTTCAGCCGACTTATTTCCAAAACAATTGGTTGAATTATTTTAAATTGTTTCCAAATGTTCAAAATCAGTTTTTAAATCAGTTGCTTCTTTTTCCAGTTAACCGACTCTATTTTCCAACCAATTGTTTAAACCTTTGAATCGATTGTTGAATGCAAAAATCTTGTTTGCTTCATTATGCAACTCTTTAAAATCATGCAACAGTTGATGGTAGTCATTTTTATCTAGAGAACTTACTTGACTTGAAGAGGATGACTCATAACCAACCATGAGGCACAAATTAGCTTCTTCATGTGAAGAGCTACTTGTTGAATCATCATTTTCCTCCCATGCAATATATGCACGTCTCTCCTTTGGTTTCTTCTCCTTTTTCCTATCAATATTCTTCTTATTTTCTTTGTTAGCATTTGGACATTCAATTTTGATATGTCTTTGTTTTCCACAATTATTACAAGTGAAATTACAAGAATTTAATTCATTTTGTTTGAAGTGTACCTCTTGAGATTACCTTTGCTACATTTCCTTTTGAGATACTTACCAAACCTTTTGATAAAGAGATTCAAGTTCTCACTATAACTTGATTCAGCCACCTCATCCTCGGGTTCCTCATTCTTCTTGGTGCTTGTCTTTAAGGTTATGTTCCTTACCTTTTTCTCACTTGACTCTGGTTCATTTAGCCTTTGCATCTCAATCTCATGCTCCCTAAGCTTACCAAACAATGCAATTGTATTCAATGTAGATAAGTCTCTTGTTTCTGAGATAGTCGTGACCTTTGGTTGCCAAGATCTATCAAGACACTTCAACACCTTGATGTTTAACTCCACTTTGTCAAATTCCTTACCCAAACCTGTGAGATGGTTGACTATATGAGTGAATCTCTTTTGTACATCCAATATAGACTCTCATTGTTGCATCTTGAATAGCTTATACTTTTGAATTAAGGCATGCTTCCTTGCTCTCTTCACGTCATTGGTTCCTTCATGAGTCACTTCAAGAACCTCCCATATCTCCTTGGCACTCTTGCATTGTGAAACACGAAAAAAATCATCAACATTGAGGGATGACATGAGGATATCCTTAGCATTGCAATCATATTAAGCTCTTCTCCTCTCTTCCTCAGTCCATTGAGTCCAAGGCTTATCAACCTACACATTTATGATTGCATCCCATATCCCTTAATCTATTGATTCAATAAAGATTTTAATCCTAATTTTCCAAAATTGGTAATTAATGCCACTAAACATAGGGGGTCTATGAATGGAGGCACCTTCAACAAAGGGTAACTTGTTTTTAGCCATTTAAAGCAGTTCAAAAACAGAATTAGGATCTTACTTGAGCAAATTTCAAGTACCTAGCTATAGATACCAATTGTTAGTTTTGAAATGGTTGAAATGCCAAGAAGGTGGGTTGAATTGGCTAGTTAAAAAATAGAATGTCTTTTGAAGGTTTCAAACTATTTTAATTTAATCAATTGGATCACCAAGTTTGGATGCAAAAACCTCTATACAATATACTTTCAATCGGTCAAAAATAGAGTTAGTCGATTGGTTTTACTAGACAGAACCTGTACTGGTATAATCAATCGATTGAATCAGAAAAACAGTCGACTGAAATACTGGGAAAAATGTAGAAATGCAGATTTACAATTTAGAGCAGGAACAATGTAAAAGAACAATCAAGACAGGTTCTAATTGATTATGCAAACATGCTTAGTACTGCAGATGCCATCAAAACAGTCAAAAATATCAAAAAGATGGTTTAAATCCAATTTCTTTAATCTTTAAATCACAATGCAAGAGAGAAGGGTTAGAGAAAAGATTACAGTACAACATTTTTATACTGGTTCACTCAAACCTGAGCTACACCCAGTTTGTCAAGGCAACCCGAGCTTGACTTTGCACTATTTCAAAAGATTTACAAAGTTTACTCTCTTACACTTTCAAAATAAGCAAAACACACACTAAAGACTCTTGAATCACACAAGAATCACAACAACACAGCAAGACACCTCTTGCAGACTTGGAAAACCACCAAGCACACACAAATCTTGAGAAAGATCAAACCTTAGTGGTAGCATACCCCTGCCTACCACAAACACCTTCTCCAAGCTTCAAACACAAGCTAAAAGTTCCAAGAATTCATCCAAGATCAATCTTCAATAGCTGCACTTTGAATGATCACGAAAGAGAGAGAATTATAAGGTTTCCAGAACAGTTTCGTGCTCAAAAATGGTCTAGTTACCTCTCTTTCAAAAATCACAATAATTATAGTCAAACTGTTATGAAATTCAACAAGTTGATTTTCAACTCAATCGATTGATTTCACTTAACTTAAGTGAAATCAGTCGATTAAAACATAAATCAACTTATTGAATAAGTCACAGTTTAGAACTACTACAACTAACCTTTTAACTTATTGAAAATCCATTCAACAGATTAAAAGACACATTTTAACCTATTGTAAATTATTTTAACAGATTAAAAAACACAATAAAGACCAACTACATCAAACTAATGCTACAAGGTCTACAATGTGAATTACAAACATCAAGCATTATTTCCTAGTGATTAATCCATGTGGAGGGCACACGTTTAAAGCTTGTCAAACATGAATACCATCAAATCTCCATAACTTCATCAATGAACGCATGATTCCAAAGCAATGGCTCTAAGTAATTCAACAAAGCTTCATTAGATCCTCATGAGACACACCATCCAGGCTTCACATGTCAACATTAAAGTCCACTTAAACGATTTGTTAGTGCACTAACTCTAATACGATCCTATCTATGTTCAGGTAATATGTTTGTCAGTTGATCGATGGGTATGTGTTGACATAGGGTCTACTTGGTCACTTTGAGCTCCTTCCGGCATAACACTACTATTCATGTTCCTAGTGGACACCATATGAGTTTTGGAAAAGGATTGTTCGGCCCCACGGTGGGCGCCAAAATGTTTCGGGTGTAGGGTCGAATGTGCCCTTAAATAATTTATTTGTATGCTAACTCCAATACGATTCTCTCTATGTTAGAGTAATATGTTCATCAATCGATCGATGGTATCTACTAAAGGTGCTTTGATCTAAAGTCAAATCGAACTCGATCGGTTAAAGTAGTTGATGTTATAATAAATTCATAGTTAACGTACCAACAACTATACACTTGACCAATATTTATAATTTTGTTTATTGATTTATGATTCGGAACGACCTAATTACGATCTAATTCCCTTTAAACTTGTTTACTGTCTTGCTTAGATTAATTATATGTTTAACTAATTTTAGTGATGACTGATCAGTTTTCTTCTCAACAATCGATCGATCATTTCCTTCTTTGTTTGGTTGTACCGGTATATCCCATATGTTGTTACATTTAGAATCCTTATTAGTCAAACAAACTTGTTAACATTACCACATTCATAATAATAATTCCACTATTTGGTATCATAATTTTATTTCATAAGTAGATTTTAACGGAATGGTAAAAGAAATCAATCATTATTAATTTCTTTTTCAGGGAAGTGAGAATTTTGACAAATAAAATTATTATCCTATTTAACTCATGTGAAATTAGTTTAAATCATAATAGTAGAAAAATGCTTCAATTGATTAAAAACTTGGAGAAAGATACCTTGCTCTGTCATTCTTATCTCTATTGTCGGTAACCTTTCAGGAACTCCAATATTCTAGCGCTCATTGGTATCAGGTTTGTAATCTAGTGATTTTAGTATGTCTTCTTTGGGGGAAGGGTTGATGGTGATATGTCGAGACAAAGGTCATTTTCTGATGTCTCGTCCCTTTACTTTTATGCGACTCAATTTGGACTCAATTTTGAAAAATTTGATGCAATCAGGTTTTGTTCTGTTAGTACTATGCTAACAACATTATAGATGGTGTCACAATTCAATTTGCGGTTTATTATATTTTTAGTTTTTATAATATTTTTTTTCTTTTCATTTTTCTTTAAAAACTAAAAATTTGTCACGTCTTAAGCTAACGTCGTGCCACGTGGCAGTTACAATGTGATGTAGCAGTGGGGGTGCCACATGTCATTATTACGCCAAGTATCATAACCTTCATCTCAATTTGGTTCCTGTATTTTTATTTTGTCTTAATTGAGTTCAATTTTTTTTTTTTAATTTAGCAATTTTGTCCCTCTCCAATTTGAAATCAAATTTAATTTTTATATAAATATTAAAGAAATATTTGTTTTAATTTTGTTAACTAATTAAGTTTATTTAAATTTATATTTTACATTGAATTTTATTTAAAATTGTTTACAGGTTGTTAATAGAAAGTAATAATAGACAACAAATTAAAAATTAATTTCAACTACAAAATATGTTAAACTTGTTTATCAATTGCAATTCATAAACTAAAATGAATTTATTGGCTTCTTTTATTCTTTCAAAATTTATATTTTACAATGAACTTTATTTGTATAGATATTTTATTCATCATACTTTAATATTATTTTTTTATTTGAATTTATATTTCAAATAATTTCATAAAAATATTTATGTTGGTTTAAAATTAACAATTTTTATAAATTCAAAATATAAATTTTTAAAATAATTTTAAACAATTTTATAACAATTTAAAACAAACAAATTTAAAATTTAAAAATCAATTTTAAATAAAGTTCAATTTAAAATAAATTAAAAATAAACTTAATCTTGTTAAAAATATTTAATAAATATATCATTATTAAGAAAAATATTTGTATAACATTTATATGAAAACTAAATTTGCTTTCCATTTGGAGAGAGATAAAATTGCTCAATTTTAAAAAAAATGGGATTGAATTATGATAAAATAAAAATATAGGGATCAAATTGATACTAAGACGATGACACTTGACGTGACATTGACATATGACAATGTCTCTACCACATCATATTGTCATTGCTAGGTGGCAATTTTTTTATATTTTAAAAAATTTATAGAATAAAATAAATAAATAAAGATAAAAAAAATATAAAAAAAAAAACACAAAATGATACGTGACACCTCTTTAATGTTGTTAGTACCGTACTAGTAGAAAGGACCTCCTTGCCAGGGGCGGATCTTAGAAGGATGGGAGGGGGCCATGGGTCCTATATGTTTTCTCATAACCACTGTTTAGCATATATTTTTCTATTAATAATTACGTCTCTCAATTCTCGATTAGATTTTGATAAATTATTTTTTAGTCTTAATTTTTTGTAAATAGGTATATTGATGAAGAATAAAATAATAGATTCATTTTATTAAGCATAATAATAAGGATCCAATTGTTGAATTAGATGAATGCTTTCTTCAGATTCAAAGAACTATAGGTGAAAAGTTTCATATTAATTATTTTTTAAGGAAAATGTTCTCAAGTATGGGAATATCCAATGAGGGGGAAAATATCAAATTAGAAAAGGCTTATTTATAATAATTTTCATCTCAAATACAACTTCAAAACTATCATTTTTCTAAAGAGAAACATACAAAGAGATTTCAATACTAAATTATATATACTTTTTTTATATTAGCGACAATGATTAAATATATAAATTTTGAGTATATTATTTTGGGCACTACAAAATTTTTTATCCAGATTCGCCACTTTTGCTTGCATGAAATTTCTCAAAAATAGGGACCAGATTGAGACGTATAAAAATAAAGAGAGTTATTTGATATTTTCCTACAAAATGGGGATGAAGGAGATTATTTAACCTAAAATTTTTTGTTTCCTCGGTCTCGACGTGATATGTTGAGTATGTTTCCTTACTTGAATTTTACTAATCATCACCTACTTTAAATATATATATATATATATATATATATATATATATATATATATATATATATATATATATAGATATATATATATATATATATATATATATATATTATAGGTGTAATGGCCCAACACAAGAAGAAAGTGGGGTTGAGGGTGTGTTCCACAATTTGAAAAAGTAGATACTTAAGGATAGCAAGAAATAGGGAGAAGGGTCCTCGGTGCCCAACCTAAAAGGCCATGTGGACACCTATTGCCCTCAAAGGGCCCGCAAAGAGAACTAACCTTCCAAAATTCAAGGAACTAGTGTAAGACACGAGGAAATTAAAAAAATTAAATAAATAATTATTTAATAAAGGCGGGTAGTGGGAGCCTTTATGATATTAAATGCTAACTTTCATGACGTGAAATTGTACTAGCTCAAGTGGTTGAGAGTACTTGATTGTGTCGAGAGGACTTGAGTTTCAGTCCTATGTATGTCATTTGTGTGATTATTTTTATTATATGCTTGATCATGATGGATGGTTTTGAAATTCCTAGGTGTATAGGAATTATCACAAAACATGAATTGGTTGAATGGTTGTGCATTGATTTGGTAAGTGTATAGTGGTGAGTTCGAATCTTGGTTAGATTAAAGCCATAATATATATACTTTTATGCTTAGAGAACGAATTTGGGGAGATGAAAAGCTAGTGATAGGTTCCACGAATTTGGACACAGACAAAGGGAGAATAACTTAGATCAAGGAGAAGGCTAGAACATTTTTTTAAGCAAGGAATCCAGGTTAGGGGAGTTCCACTTTGTGTTTTTCTTTTAATTGTATGAATATGTGATGTATGAAATGCATGAGATGTATTGATTATGCCAAAAATTTACGTAAGTTCGCGTTTCTGGAATTTCCAGAAACCTACTAGCAATGTTGAAGGCCCGCCAGGCGACTCATGTCTTCAGAGTCATTTTTTTAAGGTTTCTCTATGCATCGCCTGACGGCTTTGTGTTGCCCGCCATGCGACACGAACTGGCTTGTCCAGTTTCTTCTGATTTTCTGGTGTTTTCCGTGATGTTGAGATGCCTAGATTGAATCTATATATAATTGTATGACTGTCAATGTGACTAGATGCCTAAGATTGCGGTATTTGATGAAATTGTATGATCATGGCCAAAATTGGGGGTTAGAATTTATGTTAGGATTGTGGGTTGCGAAAGAAAAAGAAAGAGAAATATACTTTCTGGATATGATTGGTGTGTCGTTTTGTGAAATTTATCTTAAATTGAATAAGCCTGAACTATATATGTTAATCGAACACTAAAACATGCCAAAACGCACGACGAAACTGATAGGTGGGGATTGAGGGTTCGTGCAGGTGCTAGAAAATCTAGGAATTTCCCAGAATTTATATGCACCGCCTAGCGATACATGAACTGTCGTGAAGCGGCTCATTAGTGTAGAGATGCTTGTGATCATGTTTCGCGTTCGGTTTTCATGGATAAGTTATTTGGAATTTTTGTATATGTATAATAGTAAATAAAAGTGGGTAGAGTGTGTGGAAAGGAAGCATGTGCATGTAAGATAATTAATAATAGGTATAATTATGTGACAGTTGGAACTAAGTGAGTATAAAGGTAAGGTTATTGTCCCTGTTTTGGTTACTGTCTTTATGTGCAAAATATGATATTGATTGAGATGCAGTGTGGTTTGTTTGATTGGTAAACTAATATGGGTATAGGAAATTACAAGAATAATATAGTAGTGACATAATCTCCATTGTGCAATCCTTGAGAATGTGAATGTGTGAATTATGATTCAGTCATATGATTATGATTGGATAAGTATGATTGATAAATATGAACGGTGTGTTGAGTGCTTGGGTTCCTTAGAACTAGTTCCAAAATGCCAAAAACCAGTATTAGTGACGTTATTGGTGTGGCGCTTGGCGACATGGGATGAACCGCCAGGCGACAAGGGGAAAAATAGGGAAGCACTGGACGTGTGGCGCTTGGCGGAAGGAGTTGTGCTACCAGGAGGAAGCAAACTGGCATAGGTCCTGGAAGGCGCCTGGCGGCGTGAGGTGTCCGCCAGGCGGCCTGGAGCGCAAGTTCGCCTAACGATCGAGTGAGTGGTGCCATGCGGTTCCGGGTGTAGAGTTAGACTACGTAGAGAGTTCTACACAACTTTAGATGGAGGCCTTGATGCGATGCTTTGCTGGGGACCCAATTACGAGTGCAACTTGTATTGGGGTAACACGTGGCCACTCGAGGTTGTAGCCTGGTGGTTTTGGAAGTCTAGTGGAGTGTGTGAGATCGTGGCTCGTATGGATGGGTTCCGGAAGATTTCCCTCCTTGGTGTTATCTGACGAGTTTGGTAGTCTTGGGACAAATACGGACTACGGTTCCTATTGAGGAACTCCACTTGGTGTCGCAAATTGTGGTCGTGACAAATTTATTCCCGCATGTGGACTATTATGTGGTGGCTTGTAGTCGGAGGGGCGAGTAGACACTCGTGACAGCAAAGATCGATCAATGTAATCATCAAATGGTGTAGAAACAAGAGACATCCAATGAGAGATTTGGAAGTAAAGGATTAAGAATTGGAGTTCTAACAAGGGTTATGTGTTGACATTGTGTTATTAATTCATATTGTATTTTCTTTTATTTGAGCTCACCCTATATGTGTATATTTGACGATGATTATGTAACTTGTTACATGAGAGCAGATGTTAATGCAGGTGAGCTCGTGGATACTTAGAGCCGAAGAAGGGGTCGACTTGGGGACTTTTGCATGGATTTTATTTTCTACGGTATTTTTATGAAGATGTAACTTGGATATTTTATTTTGACTTTGGAATTTGGATATGTATGGACGATTTAAATTGATGTTTTAAACATTTTGGTGCTTAATATAAAGTTTAAATTTTTCGCATTTTGAAAAAGTATTTTATTAATATTTTTATGAATTTTAATTTTAAATAAATAATTTTCTGATAGGATGTTACAACTGGTGAAGATAGGAAGACTATGTGGATAGAGTTTGACCCACGCGAGGGTAGTTCCGGGCTTCAGATGGTTGGCCTAGGTGGATTAGTTGGTAGAAAACTTAATATGTGGGAGAGCATTCAGTGCAATCCTAGTGAAGAGTGGCATTAACCGAACACCCTAATGCAGATATTCCTAGAGCTCCATAGCCGGACACTTTTATTCAACCATAAACTAACAAGCTTATTGAAAAAGGAGATTGAGGATGAGGAGAAGCTCAAAATGGTCAATGATTTGGCGGTGTTGAAAAAGCAATATGCCTCAGACAAAGAGGTTTGGCAGAAGGAACAAAACTCCATGAAGGATGAGAAAAAAGAGTGAGAGAAATAGTTGGACAACTGGAAGACTCGATGCTTGGACTCTAATGAGAAATCCAATGGCAAGAGATGAAATGTGCTTTAGTCGAAAAGGAAAAGGCTCGTGAGGACGTCGAGACCGAGTCCTTTGAATACCAGAAGCTCGTTCATGTTGAACATAAGAATGGATTCTTGAAGGAACTATGGAAGGCCGAATTCATCTTGCAGATCCTCATGCAAGATGAGCGCTTTGATGTGAATAAGGATGTCTTCAAGGGCACTCTCATAGACATTAACAAGATAGCTGCTGTCCGAAATGGTCTAACCACTAAAGACGCCGACAACAATATTGATGCTGACATGACTTCTCTTATCGATACTTAGATGGCATCTTCAACCACTACCCACATGCTGACTCTTCCATCCGATTTACGCCTCCCAACTAAAGAACAGAATGCTGAAGACATTAACCTTGACATCATAGATTAGTTTGATAACATTGTACTTTGTTTTCTTTATTTTCTTTTAAAGTTCTTTGGATATAGAGGTCCGAATTCATTTAAGCCGATAACTTGATGAATAGACCGGTTGGGATCATATGAATGGAATTATCTTTCTTTCTTAATGCTTGTCTTCCTTCTATTCTTTCTCCTTTTTAACTCAGAATTTTTTGTCATGCTATGAATACCGAGCCTCTATGTCATAACCATACTAATAACACTACTACATATATTACTTTCAATAACATTTAAAAAATGTTGATAAAGCCTAAAAAAATGTTACTATTTGCAAAGGTAACATTTATACACATGTTATATATAGTGCATGTTACCAAAATGTTTTAGTAACATTTTGACGTAATATTAGTATCATTTCTAAAAATGTTACCAATTAGCATCTTTATTAACATCTGAAAAATGTTGCGAATTTAATTTTTTTGTAACATTTGAAAAATGTTACCAATACATTTTCTAACATTTAATGAAAATGTTACTTATATATTTTGTAATATTTAAATGAATGTTACCAATTATCTTATTTTACAACAATTAAGAAATGTTATGAATTGTCTTTTTGTAACATTTTAAAATTGTTACTAATTTATCTATCTAGAAATAAGGATAATACACTTTTTTTTTAAATTGAAACAATCCTACGACAATATTTAGGTAAAATTCAATTTAGGCTTCTTATTGACACTATGCATTCTAGCCCCTGACGTGAATTGTGCAAGAGAAAAAGCTTCATAATAGCCCAAAAGAGAAATGCAAACACAAAAATATTCTAATTCTTTCATTTGAATACAACCACAGTTTTTGAATACTGTATCCACTCAAATCAAATATTGACTGTATAAATTGTCCCATAAAATGCTCCATAAAATGCTCCATAAAATGCTACAAACAAGTACCTAATTGCAGTAGCATCATGACTTGCTAGGCATCAACAATAAAGTCTATGACAATAAGAAAAAAAGTCTGCAACGATAAAAAAATATGTTCTCAACCAATTGCAAATACAAGCAATGTATACAACCATGACAAAGTCCTTATTTTTTTCTCACTTTTCTTGAGCTTAGCACCACTAAAATTTCCTTTTTGTGGTGTCTTTGCTTTCAACTCATTCAATGTCTGTCAAAAAAAAACATAATTAAGAATAAATAGGCTTATATCATCTTGAAAATCAAATTGAATGTATTGTATTAAATTATTATTGAAAGAAAAACAATGCTTTAACCTTCAGAACTGATTCAATTGGATAACTTCCTTCAAGGCTTGGATCCACTAGTTTGTGAATACCTTTTAAAGGATTACCCTGTGAATTTAACACATAAACTAAAATTAACACAAAAATTTGTCTGTTTAAATATTCATGACTTAACCCCTAATACACATCAAGCAATATATTCAATACACACATCAAGCAATATATTCAATCTCAATCTCAACAGGAAAATACACTAAAAACTGAACAATACAAGAAGGGAGAATGATTAAATATATATGAATCATGTCTTGAAGTATGAACAATACATGCAAAGGAAAATGATTAACTAAGAAATGAATAAATGAATAATAAGGGAATGGGAAAACATGCAGAAACAAGTATTACTATCATATGCAGTGGTGGAACTTGGACAAAAAATTTGGGGGTGCCAAATTATATTTTTTATTTTTTTAGTTAAGAAAAAACTCTTCATTCTCTCTTCATTTCTTCTACTCAAAACAGGCACACATAATAGTATAATTCTGAAAAATATGATTATCATTCATTATTATATCATGATACCAAACCATGAATACCATTTTAGATAAACCCTTCGTACCTCATCAATCTGATTTGGTGAGTATTGTGAAATTTGATGACACTTTTTCCGAATCGCGTTCTAATGAATTTTTAAATTCATTATATGTAACTCTA
>Ga0209589_1004710_pt1 | contig 23431 bp, 19 predicted proteins | sample CowpeawhiteBW_FD_187525 | JGI IMG/M metagenome (GOLD analysis project Ga0209589, IMG submission 187525) | Root nodule microbial communities of legume samples collected from California USA - Cow pea white BW (SPAdes) (version 2) | ecosystem: Host-associated > Plants > Roots > Nodule | place: USA...
CAACGTTTCAAGGTAACGTGTTCTAACTTATTATATAGGTAAATTAAGTTGTTAACTACTATTCCATGTTTAATATACTTATAATGTTTTATATGTTTAAATTGTGTTATAGAGGAGAGTTCAGTGGGCACCAGAGCATGAAATTGCCATTAAGAGAAATTTCAACAGCAGAGCTTCTCATCGTCTATCTAAGCTGTTTAGAGATGCTAAAATGGCTAGAGAAAGGCCATAATGAATTCCTAATGATGTGTGGACAAGGCTGCTAGAACATTGGAATTCTCCAAGTTATTGGAGCAAATGTATTGCAGCAAAAAAGAATAGGGCTTCTGAAATAGGTGGGACCCTACATAGGTGGATCCATTACCACTTACGAGCATGCCCTTCGTATGGTAAACACATTAACTGTTTGTATTTGACACATTTGAACTACATTTTTATAGTTTGAAATAAAATCAAATCTAACTCTATAACATTTTGTTGCAGGCACGTGAGTTGAGATGCCATGTGTTTCTTGATGAAGTCTTTCAGCAGACACATATCCAAAAGGGTACTGGCAAGTATGTGGATGAGAGGTCTAGGAAGACCAATGTAAGTCTCTTTTACTATTCAATATTATTTACTCTTAAATGTATCCCACCACAGAATAATAATTGTTCATTGTTTACTTACAGGAAAAATTTCAGACTAGGCTTTCTCAAGTTAGATCTGAGGTTTCCTCATGTGTTGATGGAACACCAAAGCAGTCCTCTGTTGATCTTACACAGGATGAGAATATCAGGACTACGTGTTGGATTGAGACAGTAGGAGGGAAAAAGAAAGGAAGACTTTATGGGGTTGGTCAACTTGTTTCAAAATATATAGGTCCAAATGAAAGCCTGAACCAACTACCAGTTTCTTCCTCTTCTAATACTGAGGACCTCACTAATATTAGGCAACAACTTTCATGCAGTCTAGAGGAAAATAAGCAATTGAGGTCTGAGTTTCGATCCTTTCAATCACTAGTCCTGCAATATCTCCCTCCTAATGCTCAGGCTCGTCTTCAGCAGCCACAGCCACAGCCACAACAGCCAAACCCTACTCAACAAAACTCTGAAATCCCTCCACCCCATACTCAGCAACAAAATAATGAAGAGGACGATAACCTAAATGAAGAATCTTCTCCTGATTATGAAGATTATTAGCTTTTCATGTTCTTAAGAAAAACTTTCTTCAGCATGTAACTTAATAAACTTATGTACTATTATTCCTTCTTGGTACTGATCGTGCTTATGTAATATTTGACAAACATTCTTGTGATACATATTATTTTCTCTGTTTAATGAACAATTTAGTGTGTCATTTGATATATATTGTCATGGAGTTTGATAATGATACAATATTTGATATAGTGGAATGCTGGAAAGTTGGACTGCTGGATTTGTCTGTGTTGGAATTTTCTATATGCAGGTATTGTGGAATGTCTATAAAACAAATTAACCCAAACCAAATTTTTAATCTTACCGATGGATTACTGACGGCCCCATTCGTCGGTAAATCCATTCGTGAAGTCCATGCCATTACTGACGGATACGTCCGTCGATAATTACCGAGGGAAGCATCCATCGAAAATTACCGACAGATGTCGGTAATGGCATGGACTTCAAATGGATTTACCAACGGATGAGTCCGTCGGTAATTATCGACGGCCTAATCCATCGGTAATAACCGGCAGACTTGAACAATCCGTCGGTAAATGATTAACTACGAGCAGTTTACCGACGAATATTTTGTCGTCGAAAGTCCGTCGGTAAAACATTATTATCAACGGATTATGGCTATTACTAACGGATTCTGACTGTCGGTAATTAACGTTTTTCTGGTAGTGGTAATATTTTCATGCTTGTTGGTCTACGATTGGGAGACTTGTAGAGGTTGGACCACGAGTGGTGGTCATCGCAGCATGTGCTATCTTAAGGTCATTATCAATGTGTGTAGAAGTTGGATGAACATGGTGGAAGGCCATGATTTCTAGTGGATCATGAAAGGTTCTCAGAAGAGGTTTTGGGATAAATTATTATAATATTTTATGTATTTTAAATATCATGACATTTATAGTTTGGAACTTTGGAACTGGTGATGTTTTGATTTTAAGTTTTGAACTATGACGCATGTAATAATAAAATTCAAATTTCCTGCGTTTTGGAGAAAAATGTTTTATTAATGGCTGATTAATTATTATTTATAATTTTATTTTTATTTAAATTAGTAATATCCGCCTAAGATGTTACATGACTTGTGTGTGACAATGTGCGAATGGGAAAATTTGGTGTTTTCTTGCATTTTTGCATTGTGCCAAGGGCAAAAATTAGGATGTAGTTTAATAAAAAAGAAAACAAATGTATTTTATGTGTGGTGAATGAATGAATGGGTATTTTCATTAGACTATATAAATGTGCACTCTCACCAAAACCATTTTTATCTATTTATCATGTTTAGCAGATAATGATTTTGGATTTGCGGATTTTTAGATTTTGGTTTTCGTTATTTTAAATGGAGCAGATTTTTATTTTCGTTATTTTAAATGGAGCAGTGATTAGTGTGGGACTAGAGACGACGAACTGATACTACAAGATAAATTAATTTAAAAAAAAAAATTCGAGTGGACCTAATAATAGCTAGGCCTACACTACCTAATAAATTAATTAAAAAAAAATATTTTATAAAGGTTATGTGAAAGCTAATATGACACTATAGAAATATATTATTAAAAAAAGTTAGCATGAGTTTAGGGTTTAGGGTTTAGGGTTTAAGGTTTAGGGTTTAGGGTTTAGGGTTTACAAATGGTTTGGCCGACCATATCAATCTTAATGACGTCCATTTTTTTTTTTAAAAACGAAATGGCAAAGTCCAAAAACAAAATTAATGACATCATTTTTTTTATGGATTATACCGATAGAATTATTACTTGTAGGAATATCATTAATGATAAAAATATTATTTTAGCGATAAACCGATAAAAAAACTATAGGTAATAAAAATTCTCAAATTCGTTACTAGATTTACCAACAAATTTTGTTCCTTCAATAAAATTCTATTGATATAGTTAGGTTATTTGTTGTTGGGTAACACAATAAGAGAACGCTTAACGGCCACACCAAATTCACGTATACGGTTTCTGTTAAGTTATTGGAAGTGTTTTGTTTTAATTAAAAATAAATAAACAATAACATAATCCATCCAAAACAAACTTTTGAAATTCTAACATGAAGCTTTAAATAGAGAAATGAAAAAGTAAATTAACAAATATGTGTTCAGTCCAAACTAAAAGGAAATGGATTAACCAAAGAGGAAGGAATAAGTAGGAAACAGGCTCCGAAAATGAAATAAGCAAAGTTTGCAAAGAAAGAGCTTTGCATCGGATTAAATTTTCAGGAATCTGTATGAAAGTATATCATCAGTATTCGTCCAAGTAAGAGTATAACAAGTCGTCTTTGTTTGACTTGCGCCTGCTAAGTAACGCTTTCAGGAGACGTTTACTTTTACTCGGGTGTTCTCTGTTGCTGTCTCTCTCAGCAGGTAATCGCATTGAAGCCGATTTCCGCGGCTCCGAAGGGGACTGATATTCGACACAGACACACCATTAGACAAACTATACAATTTAATTGCATGTTGCAATGTTCAATAACGATGATGTTATGTCATGTCGTGTTTGTACCCTTATTCTTGCATCAGAAGGACTTCGTGTTGTGGGTCTCCTGCTTGAGTTTGGGGTAGTTGGTCTACTACTCGTAGGTGTTGTAGACCTATTTGAAAGAGATCCAGTGCGTAAAAGTGGAAATCTGTATGGCGAAACTGTTCTCTTCTCTGCAATTTTGTTGAATGAATAATGAGATATCAAAATATTTAATTAACGAGTATAGTTAAAAATATTCCATAATGGAAGCAATTCCTAATCCTAGACATTCTTATTTGAGGCTTATATATATGTCATTTCCGTTACCAAAATCCTCTTTCTGCATGGTTGAAGTGAATGAAAATGCTCCTGCTTTCTGAGTTTGCAGAGAAGGTGACGGAGAACACCCATTGCTGCGTCAACATAATGAATTGTGTTAACATGATTTTGTAGCTAAGAAAAGCTATGTTAGCATTGATCCTATTGTGCAGAATATGTAATCACCTCACGGTAGATGTTGGCGTTTCTCGTATCGTGGCTCGAACGGCTTTGTGATACGGATCAGAGTAAAAAATATATTAACCTTGTTCAAGATTTTACCCAACGTAAGTGGAAGAAAAATAGGGGAGACAAATGAAATACCTTTTCTGAAATGATGCCAGTCATCCTCATCATCTAGGTTGCATCCCAAGTATTTTGATTTTGAAAAGTTGGCTCCACGTATGGTCTCCCCGGCTGGACAATAATATTTTGACATTTTTTTTTTATAATGTGAAATGATATTTTTTAAATGATTTTGAAATATATAAAAATGAGAAAATATAGAAAGATGAAAAATTACTTAAAAAAATGTCATATGAGGTTTTAAGAGATAGTTGTAAGAAGATAATTTCCTTCGTTATAATATGAATATTGAGAGAAAAATGAAGCTCTTCCTTAAGTCATGTTTGGAGTGATGAAAAGGGTGCAATAGGGTGTAATGAAAAAAATGACAGTAAGTTTTATTATTTGGATTGTTTTCAGTAGGATAAAATAGAATGGAAGCTGATAAAATGCATTTATTTTCAATTGCATCCCATGATAAAGGGACGAAACTGTCCTTTTTCTGTTTCATGATAAAAATATCCAATCAAATGAAAGGTAACTTTAAATTCATACATTTTCAATTTCAAAATTTAAGTTTTAAAAGTGGTGAGGATAATGTTTGTAGTCTTGCCTGGCAAAATAAAACGTTTATGATATTTTGGAGCTTCAATCACCAATGATTGCTGCGTACGCCCCTCGTGATCCATGAATGCTTGGCACGTCCTTACTCTCTAATGTTCCACATTAAGGAGAAACAATGTTATTAAGCTCTTTACAAACATGGACAGTAAATGATTCAAACTTGAAGTATATAAAACAGAGGTGCAGAGTTTGAAACCACTTCTGTACTCGAAAGATTAGATATACTTTGGGATAAGGTAATATGAAATAAGGATAAAGATATGCTGTGAAATAAACTACATGTGAAGTATGTAGAAGTATGAATTAAGTAGTCATACTAATTATGTTAACTGAAATTTAGCAAGTAATTAGATGAGTCCAATAGAGAATTAGATTCATTATCCCCCTCAATACTAGTCATCAAGCTTACAACTAAGGATGAGATCAATTCCATTCACTAACATAAAAGTACTGTTATTTAAGTCACTTAATTTATGTTTGACCCATAAAAAATACGGTTAAAAAATACCAGTGATATTTTTGTAAATAAAGACAAAAAGATTTAGATTGCACCTACATCATAGTCAGACTTAAAAAAGGCCCACACTAGTTCGATGTAGTCTTTTATGTTTAATCATGATAGGCCTGACATAAATCTCTTTTAAGTTTCAGAGTTAACCTTGTCCACCTCACCTCTCTCTCTACAAAAAAGTTTGTGACATAGGTCTTCTTCTCCCACAATGAAGTTATGCATGGCAGGGTTTGCATTCCTGATCAAAGTAAGGGCTTGCTTCGACTTTTATGGTGGGTTTCTTGTCTGGCAACTTTCTATCAGATTAATTGCTATACTGAGGTTAGCTTGTTAAATATTTCATTCCCATTGTGATCGTAACACAGTGAAAATTAATTTATTAGTATACATTAATATTTATTTGTTTTTTTTTTGAAAATTAAAGTTAGAAAGTTAGGAATATAAAAGAAATTATAGATATTAATTATTCTGGTATTGTTTCTGTAGGAAAAATTGGCACCCACCGTGGAGCACGAGTTAGTATATTACCACAACAATTTGAGAATTTGTAAGGATAGTTTCACCACGTAGCAAAGTTAGAGTTTCAAAGGAGCCTGAAGCAAGGCCAAGAGAGCCTGCAACTAAACACTTGGATTTGGCCGCCATCTTGGAGGGGCAGGCCAAGATGCAGCAGGACTTTGCTGATGAGATGGAGGCGCTGAGACAAGAGAATTCACGGCTTAGAAGGAAAATAGAAGTAGATCCCACCCAAAAGGGCAAAGATAAGGAAGTGTCGGAGGGCTCCAAAACTCACATACACCAACCTACTGAAGAGGAAAGTGAATACAACCCTACCCCCAATACCTTCACCACAACACAACACATAACCACCCTTCCTACGCACCATGTTCCCACCCACCACACACCTACTCTCCCGACCACCCACATCCCTCCTCATCATTACACTACGACCTTCCCAACCATCATCTGACACCTTATACCACCACATGCACACAAGCGTCGCCATCCCTTCATTGATGACATCACCAAAACTCCTCTCCCCAACCAATGGGAAGCCTTTACACCAGAATGCTACGCCAGTGACACGGATCTCAACGAGCATGTCAAGACATACGTCACCCATGTTGGCTTGTACACAAATGAAGATGTTGTTATGTGTAAGGCTTTCCCCACCACCTTCAAAGGACCAATCCTGGAATGGTTCACCATCCTACCTTCATACTTCATCGACTGTTTCGACACTCTATCACACCTCTTCACTACACAGTTTGTCGAAAACCGCCCACATCAAGCCACCCTTTATCCCTCCTCAGCGTCAGGCAAGAAAAGACGAGACGCTAAAACCTTTATAGACCAATTCGAAAAAGCGACCCTCCGAATGAAAAACCTAACAAAGGAAATGATCCTTTAGTGTATGGCCCTCCTAGACCATTTGCACATAACGTCTGCCTCCGACCACCAGCCATTATGCACGAGCTCAAGCTACGTGTCGTAGACTACATACAGATGGAAGAAATGAAAACCCTACGCACCAGATTTTGTACCGATTACCAGCCCACAAACCGCAAAACAGAAAAGCCACCCACAAGAACAGATTCTAGGCCCCAGGAGCTTAGACCACCCCGATTCTCATGATACCATATGCTCATACAGACATCAACCGCACAAAAAATCCCCAATTATGCAACACCATAAACACCATATGCGGTGGCTTCACAAGTGGAGGATCAACTTTATCTGCCAGGAAAAGGCACCTCAGGAGCATCCAGTCCGTCAACTCCGCTACCCGCTCTCATAAAAGGCGATGAATGCCGCCAATTACCTTCAGGATGACCTTATGGTGATCACCATAGAACTCCATAACTTTTCAGTCAAAAAAAGTCCTGGTAGACCAAGGTAGCTTAGTAGACATCCTATACAAGGCAACCTACCAAAAATTACAACTCCTCGTCGAGGCTATAGTACCTTATGATGAGCCCATTTACGAATTTTCAAGTGAAAGAGTATGTACGTGCGGGTATATCGATCTTCATACAATATTTCGCGAAGTGCACCAAACCAAAACCATCCTCGTTCGATTCTTGGTCGTTGAAGCATACACATCCTACAACGTCCTTCTAGGAAGGCCTTCACTAAACACACTAGGTGCAATAGTATCCATACCCCACCTAGCCATGAAGTTCCCCTCCTCATCCAGCGACATCATTACCATCCATGGTGACACACATTATACATGATCCCCTAACTAAAAAGCATACCATTGCAACATGCGCATACAAGATATCATCACATAAATTTTTAAAGAAAAAAGTGACATTAAGAAGCAATCGAAAATAAATGATATCCCACAACATACACATAAATATATGAAAATGGCCAATATATTAAACATAGCAACGCAAAGGGTCAAACAATGTTCGAAAGAGCAATAAATGTGCAAGTTATTACAGACTTGGGCTCACAAGCCAAAATAAAATCATTAAAAACAATTAAACGGCGTGATCGGTTTTCACATGCATCATTGCATCCTCTTCACTTGCAGGGTCCTTACCACCAATGGCAGGCACCTCTTCAACTTGCTCTAGACTTGAATCCACCTCTTCCACTAGGCAACCATCGACGACGTCTTTGTTGACATCATCCTTTGAATTCGTAGCGTCCACTTCTTTGCAAAAAAAGGTCGCCTGCCTCAAACCCTTGTGGAAGCCATATATGTGCTCCTGGATGATGTGATTCTTTAAGTCTTTGAGTTCACTCTCAAGGCCGTCATTTTTCTCCTTCAACTCTTCCTAGTCTTCCTCCAATTCATTGATCTTCACACTCATCTTTTTCTCTGAATCTAGGCACCGAACCTTCCAGGTACCAAGGTGTTTCCTTTCAGACACCCATTCCTCATGTTTGGCCGCCTGAAATTTCAGCTCTTCTTGAAGCTCCCCCACTTTGACCCTCCCTCCTTCTTTCAATTCCTTCTATAAAAGAGTGCCTACTCTACGACCCAGAATCAACGCCTTATTATTAAATTCAAGCAAGGTTTTAACCATGGCATTGGGCTCCATGTTGTCCATATAAGAAACCACCGATTCTGGGAGATGTATCTCAATATCACAACGCACGGTCGTTTCAGGCAACTCTATTAAGGAGGCCTTAGGCTTTTTCGTCCCAGAAGTAGATTCCTTTCCTAACAACACACTTCTGACCTTCTTTAGCTCCTTCCAACGCCATGCATAACAAGAACGGAGGCCTTCCTCTTAGACCCATTGTGAACGTGAACATCGACCAAAGACTCCTGCAAATTGGGAACTTCAGTATTCCCTGCATTCTTGGCCTTCTCGACTTGCTCTCTACGCAAAGTCCTGAACAAGTTCAAGTTTTTCTTTCCCAATTGGGCCATATGACCTAAAACACAAACATAAGCAATTATCTCTCTCACATAAAGCATAGCGGTAAAAATAAAATATGATACCTTCTAAATAAACAAGTCGGTGCACGGATAAATAAACTCTAACTAAAACCTTAGGGGGAAATTATTGCTAAATCTCCCCAAGATCTCCATAACTCCTCTATCACTCGCCGACAACTCCTCCTTCTTCATATCTTTATATCGCCAAGGATTGTCAGTCCAACTAAAGGGGAACTTCGTACTCCTATCCTTGTTATAAAAGTGTGAACGACCCGACTCCTTCACAACGACTTTAAAGAAGTCATCCTTAAAATGTTTGAACGATTGTGAAAAAGCATCCAACATGCTTATACCCGGACGACTTACTAGCAACAACTAGGTGAGTGGACTTTTCGAGCAAGTATCGTAAAATTATAAGAAGCTATACGGAGAAGGCTAGAGATATAGAGACTGGCATAATACACAAAAAGCTTGGAGATAGCCTCAGCTGTTAGGATGCAACTGAGTAGGTGCAACATTCAGTAACCAAAGCACCCCCATTGTAAAATCATCAAAAGGAATCCGCATATGTAATTGCAAGAAATGTCACATATACATATAAAAGAACCCCTCCCCCCCCCCTTAATCATGGCAGAGGCACTCCACTGCACTCACCCCACTTCAATGATTCTATATCTGGTGAAGTGCCTTTCTTGAGAACAGGTATGCAATTCAACCATGCATTCAATATTCAGGACCATCTAAAAAGTGAATATTGGGTTCTCACGTTTGCGGCCACCCACTTGTATCTCGCATTTATCGGCCAACTACTTTCGGCTACCTCCTCAACCGGATCCTCCCTAACATCAGGAATAACATCCATTTGAACCCCCCCCCCCCCTCGCCGACCAAATGGCTACTACTCTCACTCCTTGACTCTCCACTCCTACTACCTACCTCCGATGTAGATGAACTATCATTATCACTATACATACCTTATGAATAATGAAAGTTTATCGCACAAATAAGAAATATATCGGATAAGACAAGCACAAATGATACAATTTCTCAAAACCAAGCAAATGAGATTGTACGTAAATCTTTTTTTCCAAAACCCTTATATAGAAGACAAAACCACATTCCCAAAATCTTTTCCCGCTCAAAAGTTAGAAAGACGAAGCGTCACAATTAATGGAGACCATGTAACTCCTTTTGATGTGACCCTTATCAACATAGAGTCTCTTCACCTGCTCTTATCACCTCTAACAAGTCTTATAGACATTTTCACTTCTAAGATTGGAGGACTACCATACCTCAAGGAATACCAAGAAAATAGTAATTTTTCTTGCCAAAACATTAATGTTGGAATAACATAGAAGCCTTTTGCATGATATATCCTGCCAAAGGCTAGGTGACTAGTGTATTATACCATGTGGCTAGGACGATATTTATAGGTATTCGGTCTCTACTACTAAACCATAATACTGCATAAGATAAGTCAACCATATAGAAGAACAAGACGTACATAGCAGCCAAAGTTGCAAGTAAAGGCCGACTACTTCAAATGAATACATACAAGTAAAAGCCACCTACTCCAAATTTAACAATTCAAACCCTCATAATCAAATCACAAGTGTAACGTCTAGGCCCTGGTCAGGCCCACATAAGTCCAAAAGAGGCTTAGTGAGCCCATCAAAGGCTCAACCCATTAATTTGCTAGGTAAGTTGTCATTAATGCTTTATAAATATAGGTGGAACCTAACAATTAAAGGTACACAATTCATTAAAGGTATACAATTCTTTAATATGGATTTTAATTATTAAAAAAATTAGGTCAAAATTAAATCAGAGACACATAAGTAGGAACCAAATTGAAACAAAAAGACATATATGGAGACTAAATCGAAATCAACACAATGGCATCTGATAGTGACACTAACATGTGGCATTGCAATGCCACGTGGCACTAACAATGTCAGGTGTCACACACAGGGACCTGACACGTGGTATTTTATATTTTTTTTCAAAAAATTTAAAAAGGTTTAAAAAAACAAAAAAAAAACACATACTGACACGTGGCACGTCGTTAACAATGTTAGTCAACTTCGTCTGAAAGGGACCTAATTGAAGCACTTTTTCAAAAGTTGGGATTCAATTGACACTTTTTTAAAATCGGGTTACCAAATTGACACATCTCTACCAAAATGGGTACGATCCGAGTAATTAAACTTAATATTTATCGAAAAAATTTAGTGTGATAACTAATTTAGAGTGATAACTAATTTATTACTATATATTAATAGAAAAAGTTATCGAAATAGTAATAGAAAAAATGATAGGGAGTAATTAATCGAAAAAATTTAGTGTGATAACTAAATTATTACTATATATTAATATAGCATTAGGTTTTTAAAATTTAAAGGCTCAATTATTTCTTTTGTCCCAAGTTTGGTTGGAAAGTTTCAAGTAGGTTCCTATTTAGTTTTTCTTTTTCAATTGAGTCCCAAAATTTATTAAAACATTTCTAGATCATAACTCGTCTTTAGGAGACAAAATGATACTTAGTTTAATTCTCAAAATGCAACAAACATTCCAACGTTGGAAAATTTATAGTTTCCAAGAGGAAGCTAAATAAATTTTCCCTAATGATGGAGAGGAGAGGATGTAGAAGACAAGTCGTCCAATACGATTTTGTATCATGTCGCTGAATACAATTCGTTCTCACCCAATGGTTGCACTCGTCTACCAAATGTCTCGTCTTGCACTTAACTCGCCCAATGACTTGCTTGTCATCTAGAACTGGTATCGTTTTGAGAGCCAAGCCTACACTTATCGTATGACGTGTTACGGACCCATTTAGATTATGAATTAGGAACTAAATTAGCATTAAATTTGAGCAACAACTATATCTAAGCGATTTCGTTCAATAAATTTGTGCAATATGATTATGGAAAGAAGTAATTATTGTGAGATTATGATTTGGATATTATTTGATTTATTTCCTTAAGTAGAAAATGGCAGATGCAATATGAAGAATTTTTAAGACTTTCCTTCAAGAGAGGTATATACACGCTTGATATTACAAATTTTGTAGAATTAATAGCTTGCTAGTTTAGAGCTTTAAATATACGTGATATATGTTATATGTTTGATGTAATACCTAGGATAAAAATAAATTAAATTGATAAAATAGATAAAATTACGTGTAGGCATACACTAAAAATATTATTATCATAATACGATTAAATGATATGGCAACTTAGTTGGCTATACCTTGTTAGTAGAAGAGATCTTGAGTTCAACTCTCACCTATTACACTATTATTAGTTATATTTTTAAAATCATTATAAAATTTTCTTCACCTGATATAATTTTGGTATGAAAATTACATTGTGTAAGCCATAACATAAAATCACTAGCATTGTTGTTATTGTGAGCTTCAGGTTCGCTAGTGTTGGGTGCATTGTTCCTACTACTATGCACTATTAAAATAGTGAAATTACTATCTCAAAACCACTAGATGTTAGGTATAAACCCTTGGGCATTGTTGTGACAATGAAGTCATTGTAACATAATTGCCAGCTATTGTAGGGGTGACGCTAGGTGCTAGGGAGGTACAACCATAAAGCGGTGCTAACCGCCATCTGACCTATGTGTTTTGCTACTTGCTAGAACTAAGCGCAGGGTAAGGGGTGCTAGGTTCCACTTGATTAATGATATTTGTGATCTTTATGAAATGTTTTAATATTGTTGATATGTTATACATTTTATGATAGGATGAAATACATGCATGTGTTGCGATATTTGGTTGAGAAGCATGTGTGTCTAAGCAAAAGGGAGGGCTCTAGAAAGGTCTAAGTGTGAGCATGAATTGACCTTATGAGCTCTAGTTGTAAGTCTCTATAGAAGAGTAGTGGAGACTGGTGGCCTCGGCGTAGCTATACCAGTTTTAGAATTTGCTCATAAGGCTCGTGAAGGAGTTGTAGGAAGTAGACTTTATAAAGAGATTACACATGGGTTTTGTTGTTATTGTGTGAGACAACAAACAAGGTGATTGGTTTATCTAATGCCAAGTGATTGATTGTAATATATTAAATGAGACAGTATATTTATATTATGTAATATTTTTTAAGATAGATGTTTTGTTTAAGTTAGCTTACTGTTACATGTGTGTTTTTCCTACGATGATCGTATATGTGTTATTGATATGCGAGAGTAGATGTTATTATAGATGTTGATTTCGATGCATAACAATGAGGAGCTTTAGGACTTCTTGGGGAAACAACTTGTTTTGTATTTGAACTTTTTTTAAACAAGGGTTATTTTGGAAATAATGTAAATTGTAGTTTAATAATGGATTTTTGTATATTAATTTTGAGTTTATTTGGATGAATAAATGAAAGTTTTAGTTTTTCATTATTTTGAATGGTGGTATCAAAGTTGTTAAATGAAATATTTTGAAATCTGTAAATTTTTTTCAAGTATTTTAATAGCATCATAGAAGGGGTGTTACATTTTAGTATCAAAGCCTGGCTTTCAAAAAAGAAAAGAAAAAGGGGGCTTTGGGGAGTGAACTTGTTGTTTTATTGTTGCGCATCTGGTTTATGTAAATTTTATGATTTTAACTTGTATTTTATGTTCATAATCTCTCATAGAGCTAGAATCGTTGGTCCTCACCAACTTGTTCATGATATCGCTAAGGTCATTAAAAGAATGGTCTATCTCATTCAACAACAAAATGGCACTAATGGACCTCGATATCAATCTAATTTAGGCTATTATATGTGGCAAACCCAACAAAATTAATAGGAAGGCTACTCCAGACCAGACTGATTCCTATGTTAGACGTTAAGGAAATGAAAGATATAGATGGTATAATCTTTGAGAATAACTTAGTAAGGAAACTTTTGTTTGTGCAAATGGATTTAAAAAGGGAGAGATTGAATACACCCTGGACTCTTTGGCTACCAGTCTAGCCTTATTTCTCACTACCTTACCTTATTCGTCCACTTTGTTTCTAAATACCCATTTAGCTCTAATGATGATTTTGTTTTGAGGAGAATTCACAAGTGTCCATGCTTCATTTTTCTCAAATTTATAGAGCTCCTCTAGCAAGTCCTTTATCATGTTTTCGTATTCCAAGGCTTCATTCACATTCTTTGGTTCCCCCTAGGTGATCATGACCATTTGTGTTCAAAGCCTTGATCTGATTGATGCTCCTCTATTAGGATATCTTGTTATAACATCAGTAGGATTATTTTTCTTAATACAACTTGCTCCCACTAATTCTCATTCTTCTGATGTAGTGTCTGGCTACAAAAACGTTAGACAATGCTTCACAAAATGAATTTCCTCCCTAGAAAATCTTGACAAGGTGTTTTCTGAAAGTGTAATTGACTTTGTGAAGGTCTTTTCTTTAGAAAGGAAAGTGGTTATAGTAGAACTCATAGAATTATGGGAGATACCATTAGAAAAATGAGAGTTAGTCATTAGACAACTATTGAGGTGCTTTTGAACTCAATCTAATGAAGGAAAGAAGGATGTAACCTTTTATGTGTTTGTGTGTCTGTGTATACTGACGGGTTGACTAGTGCTCGTGCTAGGATAGAAACTAGTAGAGTGCTTAGGCTAGTGGCTCAAGGGAACCTATAAGAATATGGTTCGAGGGTGTATACATATATATATGTAGTGTCTATATGTGTGATAGGCATCGTAGAGGTTGAATATACTTTTGTGTGATTGCATGGATGTTGCATTTTGTGACTACACAAGATAGTGTGCTAAAGAAGAATGACTAAGTGTAGTGTTAGAAAAATCATGGAATATGATGGTTGTACAAGGATTATCCAAACTCTAATACTTTCTTAGTACCCAGTCGAGAAAGGTATGAAAAAAGGATCGTGACATGACTCATCACACGGAATTAACCCTGTGAAGAGGGAAGTTAGGTTGGTGGCTCTCCCCATTTTGGTCTACTAGAACCATGGGTAAGGTTATTAGTTCGTAAATTTTTAGGTTGTGACTTTGTTAGGTGCATGGTCCTAATTGTCTAGTTCCCACTCTTAATCTTCTGGAAGAGAGTCTCACTTGCATGTAGTAGACGTGTTGACAAAAAGAAGAAGATGGACATCTTCCTTCAATAAGGAGTTTTGATGATGATAATAATGATGATGACTTATAAAGAAGTATGGAAGACTTAACAATGATGGAGGGAAAAATGTTGAAGACTTAAAGAATGTTTGTATTCAAGAGATACATTGAAGACTTAAGAGTTTAGTTTTTTAGGTCTTGTAATATGTTTATGTTATTTAAAATAGTTAAATTAGTATGCCAAGAATCCAAAGGCAAAACCCAAGCAGTAGAGCACAAAGAGAATTTTATTTATTTGTAAAACTCATTAAAATAATGAATTATTCTTAGTGATAATTGATTATCTCAGTTAAAAGTGATTTTTGAGAAAAACCTCTATGATAATCGATTATCACCTACTGATAATAGATTATCCCCACTGATAATAGATTACCACAACGAGAAAAATGTTTTTATAAAAGTTTTTATGATAATTGATTATCACTTATAATAATCGATTATCTATTACAGTTGTCACTTAACTTTTCATATTTTTAACATCATTTCTAAATAGGATTCTATAAGTGGTAGGCTTTCATTTGGAAAAAATAGAAGTTAGAGAAGCCTGAGTAATTGAGAGCTCTCTATAGGAAGGCTTTGAAAAACTTAATGTGGATAAAGCGATAACTTTCGTCAAGTGGGGTCTTAAGTGATTGAGTGTTGTTATTGTTACGAGGAGAAACCAATCATCCTTTGTTTGATTCAAAGGAGGTATTCTTTCCTTGTGTTACTCAAGGAAGGTGTTTTCATCCCTTTTGGATTTCAAGGGAGGTGTCTTCATCTCTTGTGGCTTCAAGAGAGGCATTTTCTAAACCCTAAACTTTCTTATTTGTGATTGTAAGTTTGGTTTATTATAGTGTTTTAAGTTAATCTTTGTTTGAGAGATTAACAACTGGATGTAGGGTCTTTTGAACTAAACCAATATAAATACCTTGTGCGATTTTCTCCTTCCTTACTCTCTTTATTTTATTGTGGTTATCAAAATAAAGAAAATAATTTTAATTGAACTTTGATGTTAAAAGGGAAAAATTTTTAAAGCACAATTTTTGTTAAGAACCTAATTCACCCTCCCTCTTGGTTTTGTCCATACGCGAATCATTCTAGTGCGTGATTTCTAACAAGACGCATGGTATGAGATGCATGGTATGAGTAGACACACGTGTGTATGACTTGTATGCATGATCATATGTATATTCGTATGATGAAGTATTGTTGTAAATATTATTTATTTGTTTGTTCTTTTCAAAGTTAGCTTACCATTCTCTTATGTGGATATGTGGTTTCCATATGCAATGATTGTTGTTGGCACACACAAGCAGACAAAACAGCAGGTGTTGTAGACACTCCTCATTAGTAGCAACAATAACAGAAGAATCCCTTATCATAGTTCGAAGATTTAGAATACTAGTTATATTTATTCCTCAAATTTGGATCGAATTACAAATTTACATGTTTTGTAAAATCTTTAATTGAAAAGAGGAATGAATGTAATTGTGCATGTTAAATTACCTATGCTTGCGATAATCGTGTGTGTGTGTGTGTATATATATATATATATATATATATATATATATATATTATAGGATCGCAAAGAGAAGTAAGACACTATTCAGAATAGTAAAACAAGATAATGATGCAAATAATTAATGTGGAAATATAAAAGAACACCAGATTTATACGGTGGTAGTCCGCACAATACTAGTCAGAGGGAAAGGAGAAAAACATATAAAATAAAACCAACCAGATTAACGGAAATAAAAGAAAACCAGAACGGTAGTAGTCCGCGCTGAACTGCCTAGAGGGAGAGATAGAAAAATATGAAAAACATTGAAAACCTTTGTTGTTCTGAATGAGGAATACAAACAGATTTTGGAGAAAGAAAGAAAGAAAAAATCTTACAAACTCAGAGGCCTTCTCTCTAACTTCTCTCCCTAATGTTTTAGTAAATGAAAAAAGGGTGTCTCACAACATGGTCGGGCACTCTATTTATAATCATAATTTTTACTCTTCCAACAGTACCGGTATCATGACTGGAATTGTGGCTACAATGTAGGTTATTAATCTTCTGCTAGATTGATTCCTAAACAATCGTCTTCGTTCTAAAACATGTCATCTGAAGAGGCTGTCACGACTGAAGAGCTTGGTAATGATTTCTTCGAGGAGGTTCCTTCATCATCTTTTAATAGCTTGAGAATATTCTGCAGATTTTCTGCAAAACTTTCTTTAGATTTTGAAACTGCTAAGGCGACAGTAATTTGTGTTTTTTGGTTAAGGAACAGAGAAGTTTTTGGTTTTGCCAATTTCAGAAATTCTGAATTTGTCATAAACCAAAACATAGGAATTGCCTTAGAAGCGTCAAATTGAATCCACCACTTTACATAGGAATTCCTTTGTAATATTGGTAGTCAATTTGGATGTTCTTTCTTTCCGAACTTATACTGCCATGAGAATACCCATGCAAAGGAAAATTCGAAGTAGATCTTCAAATCTGCAGGAGTTATTGAATCCTGGTCATATTTGATTTTAAACAATTTAAATCCTTCTTTTGCTGGGGAGAGAAGGATTTCTTCGATTGGTCCACAAAAGTCCCACCATTGGAGGAACCAATTTGGAAAATTATACTTGTTATTTCTTTTGAAATAAATTAGCCATGAATGGCGATAGGTTTTATTTTGATACCAGAACACCCTGGTCCAAGCATCAATATAATCCCAATAATTATACCCAATGGCTAGGAGTTAAAACCTTTAAAATTTGGAATGTTGAATGAGTGAAATTTGAGGAATCTTTTGGATCACTATATTGTTTGATTGCTACAGAGTCTGTATCAACCAAAACAAACTCATAAAATTGTCTGGTTTTATTACAATCTAATGGTTTGAAATGAAAACCTTCAGGGAAGATTTTGGCTGTTATTTTGTTTCGGGTGTTGTCCCAATACTTTGGTTCCAATTGGATAATTGATGAAAACTTGTTCTTTGCTATATAATGTGTTTGGTCTTTTGAAACAGGTTTTTGGGTTGATTGGGTTTGGAGTTCTTGACTCATTCCTGGGTTGCAGATTGTTTTGTGGTTTTTTAGTTTTTTAATAAGGAGAGCTAGGTCAAGATTCTCTCCTTCTTGTTCTTCATCTGAGACAATGTCTGCCTAGGTTTTCTTGGAAAGTGTAGTTAATCCTTGATCTTGAAGAGCTAACAACGTTTGAAATGGGATGGCATAATCTAGTTTGGTTTGTTTGGCTGTTTAGTTGGAAGAGGTTGGTTGGGTTGATGACCTAATGATTTCTTTTGATTTTTTCTGGATTGATGACCCATATTAGTTTTGTTGGGTTGATGACCTAGTTTGTTTTGGGGTCTATGACCCTGATGATTTATTTGGGTCAGGTATGGCCAGTTTAATACCTCGACTTCTTGCCGAACCTAATGCTGCCTTTTTAGGCATGTTCGTCAGCTAACTTTTCCCTACAAGTATTCACGAGTGAGGTAATCAGGGAGAGAATTCGAGGTGCCTCTAAAGAGAATAATTTTTAATTCGTGTCGAGTGTTAATCTGCAAAAGACATTTTACAAAAAGACGTTAAAAACTTAGCATCAAAACAAATTTTTGCAAGATCACAAGCTATTTTAAGTGATTTTGAGTTTGAAATAGAATATCATTTAATATTGAAAAAGAGTTTTTGTAAAACCAGATTTATTGGATATATGGAAATTTAACATTGATAAATGATGCCTTATGAAACCAAATGAGGGTGAGATACCAGATATCATACAAAATGAGTAGTCTCCTTCGATCGATTTCCCATCGTCTTTTTCCCTCTAGCCAGTTCAGCACGAACTACTGCCATTCTGGTTTTCTTTTATTTCCGTTAATCTGGTTGGTTTTATTTTATATGCTTTTCTCCTCTCCCTCTAACTAGTATTGTGCAGACTACCACCATATAAATATGGTCTTCTTCTATATTTTCGCATTAATTATTTGCATCATTATCTTGTTTTACTATTCTGAATAGTGTCTTACTTCTCTTTGCGATCCTTTAATTTTTCCCCCTCTGCCGACCAAATTTCCCTCTGGTATCAGAATCTGATGGGGAAGTAAGATAATATTTATTAATGTTAAGTTAACATATATATATATATATATATATATATATATATATATATATATATATATATATATATATATATATAACTAAGAAGATGTTACACTTTATTTTGCTCGTTAGGCACGTCTATTGAGTCTATGGTTCAGTAGATGAGTTTGCTAGATTGCTTATACATTCACTATAAGAAAAAAAAAAACATAGTAAGGTAACGAGTTACCTGGTTTAGGGGTGTTAAAATAATGACCATTTTGACCCATATTGACCGAAAATGGATTTTAGTCATTGAAATATCTTCACAATTTTAATCACAAGGTAATAAAAAAAAAAAAAAAAAAACCGTTCATCATCTTTGCAATTATGTTCAATATCCTTTAAGAGCTTTTATCTCAAGCTGAATGGAAAGGATTGAGGATACCTGTTCTATGCATGATACACGTAACTTTGCTCCAGAAACCTCAGCCATCTTTTCATCTAACAAGTCATTTACTTTATAGGTCACAGACCCTAAATGATCCACCGTATTTATCAAAGCTTTGATGGTATAATCCTTCAATGTTTCAATCACCCTGCTAATATGAGAGAAAAGAAATTAAAGAAGGGTATAAAGGATATAATAATGGTATATCAAAATAAATACTGTTTGGATAATTTTTAAATAAAAAAGTTAGTATAAATTTAATTTGTCACATAATTACTTTGATAAATTTAAATAAAAAAGTTAGTATAAATACTTTGATTCATAATTTTTTTTTTCATTTTCTACTCTTATAACATGGTAATTGCAAAATTCATCCGATTAGAACAGAAATATTAACTAATTGAAACAGAAAAGGTAACTTACATATGCTTTTGGTCATCATTGGCGTAAGAGAGTTCAAAATACTCAGCTGCTGAGTATAGTTGTGCTCTCAGATTTTTCAAATCCTTGTATTATGTATGGATATGTCAAAATACAACTTTGCTTAAGAGTTCTATGAGGTACAGAATATTAAAAAGAAGAAAAAAAAAACGAAGCACAGTGCATTGAAGTTACCTTTAGACTATCATCAAAAAGCAAGCTCTGGTGCATGAAAGCTTCATCGTAATTGGAAGGCTCTCGAGATAAAGGCTGCGTTGTGATCTTACCCATGAATGAAGATGCTGATCATATTAACGAGGCCTCAAAAGTGAAAAATCAACGTCGTACTTGGAGAAAACAAGAAGAAATTTTAATTTTTGGAAACCTTACCGCAGGTGTTTGGTTGGACGAACCAGACACGAAGCTTAGTTTGATGTTGAGCTCAGTTGGAAATGTAATGAGCGAGATGAAAGGAATTTGGCATTTGAAAATGTCAAAAAGAGTGAAAAAGAGCACGCTGTGGACCACTAGGATGGTTTGGTACCGTTGTTGACGAAAGTGACACGTCAGATATTTTAGCTACAAATGCGGAATCAAGAAAGGGAACGATAAAGACAACACTGTTAGAGCAAATCACGCTGGGACGAGGGATGTCAACCCCGGGAGTAAATTACCAGTAATAGTTTCTTCGTATTTTATTGGATAAATATATATTATGTATCCGTATCTATATTTGTCGGATATTTATTATGTGGGTATCCACCTAATTTTTTAATATCTATGGATATTTACAGGTACAGATACTATGATACTCATCCCGTTAACATACGGATATTACAAATACATGTACCCATTACTCGCGGGTATCCATTTACAATATTCATTTCTTATCCGTTGCGGGTTTTATCTATAAATACTTGCAGGTACGAATTTTTTTGACCTCCCTAACTAGGATACATGTTAGAAACAAGAATGTTTGTTCCATTTTCTTTAATAATTAATATGGTTAATTACGATTTACTTTTATATTCATCTTTTTTGAGTTTGCCTATAACCACTACAAAATATTTGATTTTGATGACATTTATTATTGGAGGTTATAATAACTTTAGTAAATGTTAGATATGGAGAATGCTAATTAGTAGCAGGTATAATTAATAATCTTTAATCTCATTTTTTTTATATTGAAAACTGAAATAATTAATTTTATTAATTAAAATAATATAAACTTATATAACATATCTTATAAAGACAAGAGTATCTTTTAGAATTTTTAAAAAATATTTTTGGCACAAAATAAACATTTTGAAATTTCTAAGACCTCTACTAAAATGCAAGAAAAAATATCTTATTGACACTTGAACAGTCTCTCGGTAGAAGCTTGAAATGTTTAAAAGGTGCAGTCTTTAATTTTTGCAAGAAAAAAGAAAAATCTCTTTGAAATTTGTAGTTTTTCTCAAATTATTTTATGATGAAAATATTGCACTTTCATGAAAAAAATTATCCTTTCTTCGTAATATTTTTTGTCGCTCTTTTAAATTAATTTTCTTTTTGTACATTTAATTATATTATGATTTTTAGCCATATTAAAATATAATTATTTAATTATTTTTTAATGTTTCATAGGTGTACATCAAATAAATTATTAATTACATTTTTGTCCTTTAAATAAAGTGAAGTTACATTTATAATAATTAGGTCAAAATTCATTTATTATTGCACTTAATTATATACTTTTATAAAATTTAAGGCATATTAATTATTTTTTTAATTAGTGTCGAGCACCTGTTAGTATGATCCGATAAACATTACGGAGATTTAAACTTTTATTAAGTTTCAAGAGTTTTTCAAAAAACCTTTTTTCACCAATTGAAATTTTTCACCTTAATTCCCACCTTAACCTTTCGGATTTCCCCTTTTCTTATATTTATAATGCTTTTCATATTCCTCTTCTTATAGTTATAATGTTTTTAATTTGGCATTCATCTATCTGTTCGCTACTCTTAAGCTTATTTTTGTTCTTTCTCTTGTAAGAAACTTTCTTTTTCTTTTTCTTTTCTTTCTTTCATATCTGGAGGTCTCTTTCTTCAACCTTTCCATCTTCATCTTCGTCTCCAAGATGTAAGTTTCACGAATCCCCTTTTTCCAAATCCCTAAAATAGGAAACCCTTGCTATGTCTAGTAGAGCCACCGCTTCTCCTTCTTTGACAAGCATTGCCACGACCAATTATCGCATCTGTCATCAAAGCGTCGTCGCCACGTTGGAGATTGAACCGTCATCATCACATTGCGTCACCATGACTAGAGGTATCAAGGGTGGCATTTCCTTCTTCGTGAAGCGACTCCTCCCATCCCTTGCGAAGGTCATTGTAACGAGCCCTTTACCAGCCATTGTCATAGGCATTGACAATTTGAGTTCGTTGCTGCCACGTCGTGTGGCACGTGGGATGTTAAAAAAATTCGTACTTGTGGGTATTTGCGAATAAAACTCGTAATTAGTAAGCAATAAATATTATAAATGGATATCCACAGATAATAGGTACGAATATATTTTATACCCGCATGTTAACGGGACTGGTATGACTATCGTATACAAGTATCCGCTATACTTTAATTTAAATAAAAAAAAAACATGATTAAAATATTAACATATTGATTTTGAAAGAGGAAGCCTATGGTAAGTTAGTTAATGTTATGCATTTACTAGGGACACCCTTTCATCCCTATTCTTTACTAGACTCACAGAGTCATGTAAGGGACGAGGTCTAGGTGGTAAAAAGTAAAGTATTGAGAATTTGCCTAGTCACGATGAGGGGAAAACCAAGTTCTATTACTGGTATGTAACACTTGAGGTTTGGGGAAACTAGGTTTTATGCGTGTAACAATGGAGGTTTAAGGATTTCAATTTCATTTGACAATAGGCGCACAACTTTTGGAGTCTGAGTCAATGCATAAATTCGGATATCATGTCTAGTATTATATTTTTCTTAGGTGTCTATGAATGGTGTGGTGACTAGATCATTAAAGGCTATGTTTTGAATTGGTTGAAATATTAAGTGATAAGTTGTATATGTATGTTAATGTGAGCATTAACTTACCCTTTTTTGTTTGTGATTTTGTGTTTTATTTTTCTTTGCGACGATTATCAATTTGACGTGAGCATAAGATGTTTCAAGAGCTAGTGGTGATAACTAGTAGGAGTAGATGCATTTCAAAGTACTGTTTCTTTTCTTGGTTTGATGGATGTAAATAATATAATTTTTTTTGTATAGCTCATAATTTAATGGTTGTTTTTGTAAAAATGAAGATGTTTTATATGACGCTTTGTAGAAACTTATTTGTGAAAGATTATTACTATTACTATGATTTTATATTTGTATATGTGTGAATCTCATCTCTATGAACATGTTTGTTTGTTCTATAGTCAATCATGTAATGACACTACAAGAAAATGTCTTATTAGTAATCAATTTTAGTGACTAAAAGTTGTTAGTCACTATAATGACCAATTTAGATACCAATTTACAAAATTAAAATTTATTGGTTACTAAAATAGTCACTAATATAAATAAAAAATTATAATTTGTCACTAAA
>Ga0209589_1004711_pt1 | contig 23428 bp, 7 predicted proteins | sample CowpeawhiteBW_FD_187525 | JGI IMG/M metagenome (GOLD analysis project Ga0209589, IMG submission 187525) | Root nodule microbial communities of legume samples collected from California USA - Cow pea white BW (SPAdes) (version 2) | ecosystem: Host-associated > Plants > Roots > Nodule | place: USA...
AAAAAAAAAAAAAATAATAATTTTTATTTATTAAAAAAAAAATATATATATATATATATATATATATATATATAATATAAAAGATTACAGATTTTTGACTGTGCTTTCCTATTACAAAAAGTATTATCTATTGTAAATATTATATATTTAAACTTAACAAAATTCAGCTAACTCTCCCTTTAAACATTTATATAGAATGATTACAAAGCTATATCAGATCCAAAGTTTGAGTTCGTAGTCATCTAATTTATTAAAGTGACATTCCCTGCAAATAAAATATGTCTTTCTTTTTATTTTGCTAATTTCCCTGATTTCCTCTCGTGTAAATATCTTTATTAATAAAACAATATCTTCCCTAGTTATGGTAGGAAAAATTACATTGTCTAGCCAAATCTTGAATGTCAAAACTTCCCGTAAATCTGTTTATATAAAATATTTAACCTCTGCTTTCACTCTTAAAGGTTCCATACCTTGAAAATAGAAAACAAGTATACATTCTTTAATTATCAACAATATTAATCCTAAATCAACTTGAAAAAACAAATTGTAAAAATTCTAACAATGAGAACCCTAATCTTAATAAAGTAAGCTTCGCCACTGCTTGAAAGCACACTATTTTTCTGTTACACGTTTCGTACAATTATCGAACACTTGGTTTGCATGTGATAAAGCGATTTAGGATGCCTTTAGTTCAGCGTCGGAGAATTAATTTCAGCTAAATCAATTTTTCAATGCAGAAGTAAAAATCAGTTATTTCTCATTCAAAGTGATTTTTTTGTCCTTTAGTTGATTCTGGAAACCAATACTGATTCAACGTCGGTTGAAAGTCTCACATCGATTACAGATGAAGTTAATTCACAATAAATAAGTGGGGTGCAAATCTCACCTTACAAATTAATTTTGTGAGATTAAATTAAACTTAAAGTTCACTTCTAATATGATATCATAATCAGGGTAGAGTGATTTTAGATTCTGATCCATGAATATTGATGTGTATATTCCATACAATAAAGAAAAAAAATTAGGATTCTAATGAATTTGGTTTCTTAGGTTTTTCTTTTATCTTTTTTGTAAAGTAAAGAAATGGTTTCGGTTAATAACAAAGAAAGATAGAATTTAATAAAATAGAATAATCGATTATTCATTATTCTGACTCTTTAGACAATATTTTTTGAATTCACCAAATATTATTCCTTCATATTTTAATTTTGATGGCTTTCCCTTTATGCTTTTGCGGCCATTTTAGGACCACACCAGATGCTACTTACACCTTTTTTTTTCTCTTTATATATTTATAATTATTATTTATTGAGCTTAATACCGATATAATAACTTTTTTTTTAAACTATTAGCCAACGAGAAACGGACAAAAAAACATGTAGTTGTGATGTTTGATGCATTATTCCTGACTATTACATTTATCGGAATCTACTAGTTGACATATATAAGGTCCGATATTAAAACTACAAGGAATAATCTTTGGAACATTGCTTTTAAATTACATATTCATATAAACCATAAAACATATCATACTTCATAGAATCTTTGGTTTATAGTTGTGTTTCTTGTGCAAGATTTGGAGTTCAAATTGTCTACACTAAATAGATTTTAACAGAAAACGTAATTAACGTTTCTATCACAAGGTGGTGCATGGTTGGAAAAGTATAGAAGAAAAAAAATCTTCTCTTCTGAACTAAGATATTTCTTAATTTTGAGTTTTCATTGTTATGTTCAAGTACTTTATCAAATTAAATTAGTAACAATTTTACATAATATGAATGAAAAATATTAGATTTAATAATTTGTTTGGCTTAATTAAATTTTAAGCTTAAATTTGAAAACTTTCGATTGAAATTTTAATAAAAATCTATGATCTATTGATAATAAATTTACATTTTTCAATGGAGTCCGTATTCTATTTATTTTTTATGTTAATTGATCGATGTATCTATTGGATGACTTACATAGTTGTTATAATATCACTGATTTATCATCATATATTATTATATTATTTTATAATTATATAATTATATAATTATGTAACTGGGTATTCTACGATTCTACTAATTATAAGATTCGAAAGTTTAAATTTATTGAATATTAAATAAACTATACAACTTTATTAGAAACTCCATTAAAAGTTCTTAATTTTATCACGAAAACTTAATTAAACCTAAATATTTTTCTTTATTAAAATGATTTTTTAATTTCATTTTATTATTTTGAATATACTTTGTTTTTAAGTGAGTTAATGTGACTATTTTACCAGTGACAAAAGCAGAACCAAATTAAGAAAGAATCAAAACAGTAAGACAATGAAAAAAGTGGAATCAAATTAAGAACAATCAAACAAAATTGAGAAAAAAATCATCTTCTGGGTGAGAAGTATGAACAGTAAAAGCTATTGAATTAAACTCAGTATCCATAATAATGGTGTTCAAGTTGGAGAATCTGTGAATAAGAAAGGATATATATTTGATTGTGTGAAGTATGATGAGGTAAAGTATCTGATAAAGAAGAGTGAAGAAGAAAAGATGAAGAGTGTTGGAGAAATATGAATCCAAGTTCTCAATTGGTAAGAAAGGAAAAGGACCACTCTGAAAAGACTCTTCCACATAATGTGTTTATACAACTTTGTACTATGAGATATACCGAGGAAGATAAAGATTGCAGTGTAGATTTTGGTGATGATGAGGCACATCATCCACCATCTATTATTCATCACAAAGATTCCTTGAATCCAGAATAATCTTCATCCAATCATCACTGCTAACACCATTACCCTTCATTCTGTGGCCAGGATCCAGTGACCATGATTGATGCAACATGCAATAACTTCACAGCTATGGAGACTCTAATCTACACACATTATCTGCATTCACTTTGGAACTTCCATGCTGCATTCTTCAACACTTGCTTCTGTCTTCCATTATAATGCCAGAACAAGATTTTTGGTTCCTAAAGCTCTGCTGTGTGGACACAAACAAGTTCTTTGTGCCTTTAGTCTTTTGTCATCAGAGATATACAATAGCAGTGAAACCTGAACCGAATCCTGATAAAATTGTTGAAATGTGAAAATGACCAATTTAAAATATATAAGCAGGTGCAAAAACTATATCTTACAAGTCTGATATATAAGATTGAATTATACTTAAAATAATGGATTTTCGGACGCTTGTTTGTATTTCTGGTTCTTCTATTTGAAAGAGGTTTATCCAAGTATACTTTTGATAATGAGAAATTTAAATTTTATAATACATATCTATTTAATCCTTTTCAACATGTAAAAAGCACGATGAACCCTTTGAGTAAAGATGCTGAATTTTAAAGTTTGAGATCAAATCCTTTTATTTGAAAATACATGGAGTGTATACAGCTAAAAAAAAGCTTGTTAACGTGTGTACATATATATATATATATATAAACTTTTTGAAGAGCTTTTAAGATGATGATTTTATTTATATAAACTGATTTTAATTTAGGATTAAATATGTTTTTATCCCTCAACTTTAAGTGATAATTGTAATTAATCGCTTTTGGAAACTTTGGTCAATTTAGTCTTTCAACTTTAGAGGATTTAGTCCTTTCAACCAAATGTTGTTAAGTTTATTTAACATTCAAACATATTTCATAATAGTATTTGAATTGTTTACATTGTTTGACACATTTTTGTTTCAATGTTAACTAAGAAATTATCATGAAAAGTATTTGAAACGTCAAATAAACTTAACAAAACTTTGTTAAAATGACCAAATTCACGCAGTTCTAAAGTTAGAAGACTAAATTTGGCCAAAGTTTTGAAGAGAGACTAATAATTCCAATTTTCATTGAAAGTTGAGGGACCAAATACATATTTAACCCTTTAATTTATAAATACATTTTTCCTTCCCTCTCAAGTATGTACGGAGAAGGCTATTGAATTGTACCATCGGCCAGAAAATTTTTGTGGTTGAAGTTAGAGGGACTTATTTCGAATGAGTAATACTACATAGTAGTGTAAGAAGTATCTTATGTCTTTTAACAATAGTGCTTAGATTCAAAGGTGCATTATTGGGTCTTGAAATTTCACAAGTGATTTCTACCATATAAATTTCTACACTAAGAATGAGACTGATCCAACATGGCATCAACTTCAATGTTTGGAGTACTATCACAAGAAAGTACTCTCATTATTTAAAATGGAAAATTTTAACTCTCACTACCAAATTAACTTTTACATTACATCTATTTTTGTGAACATGTTTGATACTGTCCTACAATTTCATCAAATTATGAAATAAAAGGAATAAGATTTAGTACTTGGGAATTCCAAAATATCTTGAAGCATTGGTTTGGGGTGGTTTAAAAGAATATACTATACTGAAGCCTACTTGCTAGATATTACAAAAACAATAGTTCCATAAGGGGTGGTGGCAATCTAAATCTGAAACAAGTTGCTAGCATCACTACACCGACACACAAATATGCTGTGCTATGCTTTAGCCGTATTCAAAAATATGTTCAGATATTTAGCCATTCCCTGACTAAATAATTACATTTTTTATCCGTATTGGAAGAATAACTATTGACTTTGATACCACTAACGAGTCTGAGACACAACACTAATTAAACATGTTTCTATTCCAAATTTGTCGAATGAAATTGAGTCTTTCTAGAAAGGGACACAACACTAATGAGACCTGTTCCGATCCCAAGTTTCAAGTTTGTTGAATGACATCCTTAGGGTGAACCACCCCGCATCTGAAGTATTGTTCACTTTGGAGCCTGAAATTTTGTTACAGTTTTGTCTTTAAAAGACGTCTTGGGAGATGGAAGGGGGAAAAGACTCCTAGGCGATGTGGAACTATTGGATGTACCAAAACAAAGTGATGTAAGATTATTGGGTGTACTAAGACAAAACATGAGCTTAATACACACAAGGAATTGACTTCATATCCAACCCAAAACCTTAAGAGAATTAATTTATAAGTTTTTTTTCTTATATGTTGTTAGACTTTCTCATTTCTATTCAATGCGAGACTTAAACTCATCTTTGGAATCCCATCACATTTATATTTGGTACACATAAGAAACTAAGACCATAAAACACATGTTCATACTAGCAGCTCTCCCCATTCTATGAATGGCACACAACAGATAAACAGATAATGATGATAAATGTTTCATGTTCTAAAATCATAGTTTAGCCTTTTGGTTAGTATAAGGTACTGGTCAACAATACCAATAACTAAGCTTTGAAGATGTTGTTAACAAAGGATCTTTCCATGTACAAGGACCTGAAGTTGAATTTCTGATCACATCTTTAAAAGACAGTGCTATCAAATTTTAGTTAGATACATTAAAAGCAAAAATATTCTCTGTACATGACAGCATCAGTGGTTGAACTGTCAAACTGAAAATTGAAGATCAGCAATATATTGTTGCTGAGATGAAGTAAAAGTAATTTGCCATAAGGCCATTTGCAAGAACTAGCAAAATCTAATTTGTATAACTCTAAAAATAAAGCAATCAAGTTGAAACATTAAATGCTTGAGATTTGCTTGTAACTTAACTAAGATATGAAAAATCATGCAAGATGAGGAAAACACTATATATATTCTGCTCTCTGCATCTCTAATGCCAAGATTTAAAGTCTCTCTTTTGGTTCTTTTCTGTGGTCATTTGTAATAACAAAGTGGTCCAAAAGGAATGAAAAAGTTTAATGTCTCCTGCATCACAGTATGCCAATAAATAAGCCTTTTGAAGAACAAAAGCTATGGCCTAATCATTCATTACTGCTTTTGGAAAAAAAGAGTCAGTGAAAGTCTCTTTCACTTGCTCATGAACACACATTTATGACTAAAATTTTACTTTGGTTGTTGTGGAATTTGTGGAGCTATCTTGGCTCAACCCTCAACCCACGTGTTTACTTTTTTGCCAAACTCTTCATTTGTAGTTATTTGGTCTATTCTCTTGAACTAATCAGGACACAGAATAATAAATAACTATCATCAGTAATTCCCCAATGAAACTTTTTTTTTTCATTAAAACAACCTTAATTTAGGTTACTATGAATTATTTAATCTCTTTCCCATGTCATGATGTTAAGGTTACACACAACAAAGGATCCTACAGTGCTAAAAACATGGTCTAAATTGACATTCCAATGTGTTTCCCACACTGATAATGTCTCTCAGAAACTGATAAGACATATTGCTTAAGCTAAACAGAAACTAATGTTGTTACTGTTACTGATGGATGAAAGGACACATTGGCCTCAGTATACAAGACACTCCTGGGCCCTCTAAGAAACAATCATCAAACACAAAAAAAGAGAAATACAAAACAAATTTACCTTTCTTGTCTGTTAAAATCAACTCATGCATTCATTTTTACAGAGCTGTTTTGTATGAGTTAATTTTGAGAGGTATAAGGGAATTTCAACTCATTTTATCTGCTAAATCTTTTGCTCAGCAAGTGTTTGTGAAAAGGGTTATCCAAAAAACTTGATCTGAAATGAAACCTAGTAGTGAGGGGGGCTCCACAGCAGAAAAAAAGTGTAGTAGGTAATGCATATAATAACTTATCCTTCTGATTTAGAACAAACAGTGATGATTGTACGGTTGAAACTGGCCAGCTAGAGTGTTGGAATGTTGCTGAGGACAAACTACATTCACAATTAAGATCACCTGAAGTGATGGAAAACCAAAGGGGGGGATTTTTTCTTTGCAATTGTACTATTCTGAACAAGATATTGTGGTGTGTGATGCATTGGTGAAAGCTCTGATACCTGCTGCAGAATGGACCCACTTAAGACCATGCAAGAAAGAGAATAAAATAAAGCTAGCCATTACCTGACCCAGTTGAGGGGTCTCACACATACGTTTTTAGCATCAGAACCACAACTGAAAATTCACTGTTTCATACTATGAAGTTAGTTGGTCGTGTCCATTTCCTCAACCACGTGATCATCAACATTCAGATCATCAACTTGAGAGGAAGTGTCTCAACACAACTCAACTGTTTCTGCAATCAAGGTGTGTGGAGTTTCACCACCTTGAGACAGAATAACAAAGTACAATTTTAACTTGATGTGATTTGTGAGTGTTTTTCTGTGTGGTGTGTGAAGAAAAAGTAGCTAAAGAGAGGTTAGAACAAGTAATTTTGTCAAGTTATATGAATTCACTCACTCATTTTTACTGTTTGAAGATACTGATTCTTCTCCCATGATGCTGCTGAACTTCTTGGTCCTGCTCTATTCTGTGGTTCCTGAGGAGACAAATCATTCAAATTCTACTTCATTTTGGCAAGATTTGCATTCCAACTGGCTCTACCCCACTTTAAACTCTCCACCTCTGGTTATAAAAGGAGCACACACATTGTTTCCTCTCTTCAGTATCAGTTCATCTTTCTGTTGATTCAATCTTTTCTACTTTTTCTTAACACCCTTTGTGTTATACTACCTTCTGCAATGGCATCAAGTTCAATGTCTTCCACTGGGTCATGGAGTGTTAAGGACAACAAGGCCTTTGAAAGGGCTCTAGCTGTTTATGACAAGGACACTCCTGACCGTTGGTACAATGTTGCTAAGGCTGTTGGTGGAGGTAAGACCCCAGAGGAAGTGAAGAGGCACTATGAACTCCTCCTCAGGGATGTTAGGCACATTGAATCAGGTCAAGTGCCCTTCCCAAATTACACTCAAAGTGGAGGCTCTCAAGAGGAGAAAAGGTAGTGTGATGCATTCTGTTTCTTCTATCACTAGTTAAAATCACTTTTTTTTTTTTTCAGAAAATTCAGAATCAGAAGTGAACTTTAAATCTATATCGATATGATGAACCGATATTTAAACCTAATCCAACCCTGGTTGCACCATGTAAATTTATCTTTTTTCTATGTGAAATCTTCTACAAACTCATGCATATGTTTGACCCCTAAGCATAATTCATGAGCTACTTTTCACAAATCTCGAGTTTTTCTAAATGAACACTGATGTTCATGTACTATATGCAAAACATCCATAAATTGTAGGAAGAATGAATTTTTCATGACAGAGCACAAGTTGGTATAGCAGTAGTTAATCATATGCACAGATTTATCAAGTTACAGCACTGAAAGTACCTTTTTTATTTGGTTATGATGAACTTGGTTTCTTCATGTCTTAACTTGCAGGCTCAGAAACTTGAAGCTTCAGTGAGATGGTGGCAGCAAGACCAAAGAATATTCTGATTTTCAGGTTGTAGCAATTTTTCTAGAATCCTAGTGTTACGTAATAAGTAATGCTAGTGACGTAGTAGAATTGGACTTTTATTCATAATTAAGGATCGTGTGTGTCCCATGATTCCATGTTGTGTTGTCGTTGAAGAATCAATGACTCTGTTTTACTTTCCATCACTAATAAAACTTCAATTTCATCAAATTATTTGTCATTTACTCAAGTGTGGTTTACACATGCTTAGACAAAACTTGGATAAAATAGCATCCATAAATTTATGTGACTTTTCTTATCTTAATTGTCTCTTATTATTGATGTGAAACTTTGAGTTTGATTGAAAAACTATATCACTAGCGATTAATCTATTTATTTGTTATTTGTCTAATGTATGTATAACCATATTCATTTCATTGGAAGAAAAAAAAAATTATCCTATCAAATTTACCTATTTAATGTTATGGATATTAATTTCCAAAATTTAATTAATATTTAATGAGTTAATTTTATTTTAATTTTTTTAAATGTTTTTCAAAATTGTATATCTAACTTTTTATGATAATAAAATATAATTATAAATAGATATTACAAAAATTATTGGAATAAAATATTACTATTAGAAAAATAATAATAATAATGATAATAATAATAATAAAATAAATACTTTTTTATAAAATTCATAATATTAAAAATACAGAACACATAATGATAATAATTATTTATTGTATGTAGCTTTAATAAATAATAAAATATTCTTTATTAATAGTTATAATAAAGATAATTTTGGAACAATAATATACTAGCAAATTCATTATTTAAACTAATTTAACACATATATATAAATCATATAAAAGAACATTATTGGGCAGTAGTTTTCTAATAAAAAGATGTTAATTAATTAAAATATTTAAAAATAATAATAATAAATACATTGTTGAAGTAAGAAATATTATAATAGATGATAAAAAAAATTCTAAAAACGATATTACAAACATAGAAAAGTAGTTTATTTTTTGAATATAATATATATAAAAACTAAAATTGAATGGATAATAGATTGTGTTTTCAGAAATTAATGCATCAAATATTTATTGATTTTTGTTTGTCTCCAAAAAAAACATTATCAATCTCTATCTTCCTTTGTCTCTTGTGGCGGCTATGCGACATTGTTCCGTACCGTTTATTATCATTGCCCACACAAAATGCTATGCTTTTAAGGTAATTACTTTTTCTTTTCTCCACACATTAATTTTTAGCCACAAGTAGAAACAAGAAACAGATTCAAAATCTTAACATGTTTTCTATAACATTCTTTTAATAATTTTGTAATTTCATTTCAGTATTCTATGTCATTAATTTTATTTTATTTTTTAATTAGTCAATATAATTCTTTTGTTAGTATTAAAAATAATATATTACATAAATCACAAATAATACCGTAAGGATTTAACGAATAAAAAAATAAAACTGAAAATTATCATAAATGAAAATAAAAAATATTAAATTTTAATAATAATAATAATCTGCATTTTTTATGGTCTCATTTAAATATTGAAAAATCTCATCAAATAAAAATGTATAATTTCTATAAAAAATATTTATAATCAAATATTAAAATAAAATTGTTGCTAACATAATTCAAAAAACTCGTAACTACAGGACAAAATAAGGAAGAATGAATGGACCATGACAAACACACTAGAAGGGACTTTTTCTTCCTATTTCCTTCAAAAGTTATTATTCTGCACCTTATTTAAAACATAAATAGGTATTGTTATTTCATAATATCTATGGTATAATTAAGTTTACCTGACATCTCATTTTAAACGTAAACGTGTATTTTATTATAGTATTTAAATAGTTTGTACTATTTAACATATTTTTGTTTTAATATTAATTCAAATATTATTATAAAATGTATTTAAAATATTAAATAAATTTAACAAAATTTAATAAAAAGGACTAATTCACGTATTTTTAAAGATGAATCACTAAATTAGTATAATAATTTCAAAATTTACCCCTTCAAATATTAATAATATATCGAAAACAATTCCAACATATGTGATGGTAATAAATAGTGAAGAATATTTTGAAAATTAGAAATAAATATTGAGAGAGAAGAAGTGTGAGTTGATTTTCATAAATAAAAGGAATAAAAGGGTCAAATCTGTTGAATTCCAGAAGGAGAGTTTCATGAACAAACCATGTTTCAGACACGTGCCCTGTTGGTGTTCTTGATGAAATCATAGTGAACCTTTAATAACAAGTGGTCATGAATTTGAAAAGAAAAAAAATCCAATTGAGTAAAAAATAATCTCTCAGATAAGTGAAGTAAGAAGCTATATGTGTTCTCTCTTGAGCCTAGGCTTAATGGGATTTTTTTTTGTAACTCATATTTTTGTTCTACAGCTCATAAATACGAAATTTTTTATTTTGTTCTTAAAAAATTGGCTTTTGAGTGGTGAAATTTGAAATTTTCAGATTACACTTCTACAAGTATTTTTTATTTTTTACTTTCAGATTATATAATTCATGAGATACCTTTTGTGCAGCTTAATCTGAAAGTACTTTTTACATATAAGAGTTTTTGAATTACAGAATTTGAAATCAATCTTTTTTAGGAAAAAAAAAAAAAACTTTTGACTTGTCCGAATGTGACCTTTTTTAATTTTGCATAATACAAAAGTTTATTTTAGATTACAAAAAGTAAGTTTTTTTTTATGGTTTAAATGTGTTTTTCTCCTCAATTTTTAGTAAAAATTAAAAATAGTTCTTCAAAACTTTGAACTAATCTAATTTTTAATCTTTAAAAATGTGTGAATTTAGTCATTTTAATCAAATTTTATTAAGTAATGAACGTTTCAAATGTATCTCTCAACTAATATTAAAACAGAAATATGTAAAATAATGTAAATAACTCAAATATTATCATAAAACATTAAATAAACTTAACAAAATTTTATTAAAAAAATTAAATTTTAAAAATAAATTAATTCTAATTTTCACGTAAGAGATAAAACTATATTTAACCAACTTTTTTTAAGACAAGGTAGAGTGATGGCAAGGGATGACAGCCGCAGGAAGCTGTATGGTATTTTAACCACCTCATGGGAGTGTAGAAAAAAAAAATATTTTAATCTATTTTTTAATTTATTTTTAACCAACTATTTCGATCATCCTTAAATTATCTATCGTAATTTAATGATATAATAAACAAATAGTAGTAATTGAATATGTGAATAAAAAAAGTAAATTAAAAAAATGGTCAGCCTTATTCCGCAGTTTACCATAAGGCCGGCCGTCAACCTCAAGAACCTCATTATTACTTTTTGTCACTTCACCTTCATTTTAGAAAGTAAAATACCATAACAAACTAATAAATGGCTGATGATAGGGTAGGAAAGAAAACCCTATCACAAGCATTGGGGTTTGAGCCACCCACACATTGTTTGAGGCATGTGTTTCTTTCTTTTCAATTCTTGAAATAAAGGTTTCAAGTGAACGAATATGCTCAATGTGTGTTCTTGAGTGCAGCAGAGCATCTTCATCTGCTTACAGAAATATTGTATTCAAGATTTGGTGCAGTGGCAAACATGACAGTTACTTTGACTTGAAAACAAAATGTCTTCAAGTTTTGGTGCAAAATATTTCCAAATCAGCTACATAATTCAACAATGAAAAACACTGACATCAGCCTCGTATTAATTCAAGTTTATTAGAAATAAGAATTTTTTCGTTGGTTTCACTTACTATTTAACAAATGTCTTTCCTAATTTCAAAATTATGAATAAATTTTACAAGTGGTCAATAGTAGGATGTGTCAAAAAATGTGCTGTGAATACTCCTTTGGTTAAACAATACTCATAAAAATAACCCATGAATGAATGGAGTTTCACAAACAAAATTTTGTTACAAACAGTTTTTATCTATTTATTGAAATCCTAATAAAAATATATATAGGGTGGTATTATAGCAACATGCCTCAGTTAAAATCTAGTCCTGTACAGTTGTCCTAAGAGGTAGAGAACTTTCTACTTCTTTGGAAGCATTGGAGTGCCCTTCTGTAACAGCCTTTGACAAACCAAACATCTGAAATTGATCCAAAACCACTCTTTATCAGCAAATGAGAAAGGTGACGGGAATTATTTTTATCAATAAATTTCAGGCACCCACCTTTTGAATTGTTTTCTTAAAGCAACTTTTGTGTTCATCCACAGAAGCACTTAAAAACTCGTCAATGTGTTCCTTCAAATCTTCCAAGAAAGCAGCTTCTTCATTCTTCTTCTTTCGACAAGAAGAAACAACCGGAGTAGTTGCTGCGGAAGAGGACTGCTTTTCTGGTTGGATTTTCTGGGTGTCCATGCTCTCCAAGACTGATAGCTGAAACAATTTACACACTAACAAAATCATCGTCAGGAAATTTAGTAAATCATTATTATCCCACACATGCACTGTGCTATCATTATCAAAATATTAAATTGCAATAATAAATTGGATTTAACTCATTCTAGTGAGGAACCTTAAAATTATAGAGAACTAAAAGGCAATGGTCGAGAATTTGAAATTATATGCAATACTCTAGAAAACATAAGAGAGAATGTTATCTCTAAGCCATTTAGAATGACTGCAAGTAACCCTGCAGGAAAAGAGAACAGTCAAATAAAACCAAACACAAACTCATATGAAACTAGAGCTTTTTTCAACGATTTATTGAAATTTGAGGCAAACACTAACTAATAGTTGTTGATTCTTGAATGCATCAAAGTCTCTGCAACCAGGAGGTCAAAAGTTTAATCCTTGCTACCACCCCTGCCCCAGTTTACAGGCAAGGGAAAATAATTAAATGCAAAACCACTAAACTCGCGTACAATCCTTTACCTCCCTATAGTGAGTCTTACACACAGATCCTTTCCCACCCTAGCTAACCAACTGTGACTGTTTACCCTCCTCGTCTCTAGCTTTTATCTTCCTACCCTTTCTAATTTATACTTTCAATATTAGGTCCATCATTGCTTTGTACCACATCACATGTCCTCGTGATTTTGGTTGGCCATTTAAATTCTTTGGCCCTATTGCCATGTCAGGTACAAATTATTCATGAACTTGACATAAAAATTTGTTGTTTAAGAGGAAGCAGTTATTGGCAGGAACAAGTTTGGCTTGCTAAAATTAATATTTCATAGGAATTTGATGCAATTGGAAACTGAAAACCACAAACTGTTCGAAAAAATATTAGTACATTTATAAAATTTAATTTAAAAAAAAAAAATGCTTAGTGCAGATTGGTTTCAAAATTATTTGCAAAAAAGCAATGAAAATGGTAATAGATAAAGCAAGAAACAAAGAACATCATCACAATTTTCAAACAGCCTCTTGCAGAAAACACCAAATCTACACAATAAAAGAGAAATACATGAAAAACTTTCTTACCTAGACAAATCACAACATCCAAAGAAGAATTTCTGAATAATGTTACAAACCGATCAAATACAAAACCAGACCAAGATTTCTGAATAAAACTGACATTAAATTTAAAGGAACCAAAATCCTAAAGTTTCCATGCTTAAAATTCCTATGTCAGCTTTCTGAAGAAATAAAGTGTGCATGATTCTATTAGCACATCAACTGATGGTAGCAACTAAAATTTTATTGCTGACGGAAGAATAACCCTGTGCAATTATGCAGAACATGTCTGAGAATAACCCCATTGCAGTAAGGCATGCACTAAGTAAAAATTAAAAGTTAAAAGCCTTGTGTATTGTTTGTTTGATTTCCAGAGAAAAACTCGGTAAGAGTCCAAATTCACCTAAATAATCACGACTTCAAAGTTGATTCAGAGACTCAAACCAAAAACTTGGCAATGTATAGATTATTTTAAGGCTTAAATAACATGGCCCTCCATAAAAAGAATTCTAGTTTTGGTTCTTGATAAAAAGTTTATTTCTAGTACCCGGTTGCAGACATTCGCCAAGTGATTGCAAGAGTGAGCAACCAAGGTCTGGTTCTTAGACCACCATGAAATCAGATCCAGGCCAAGGTAAAATATGTAATTTACTTGAAAAAAGGTCTTGTTAAGTTGTTACTCTTGCAATTTGATTTAATAATCAGAACTAACAAGAGAAACATGGCCCTAACTGATTTGACAACTGAGCAGAACATTTAGAACATGGCCAACAGCATTGTTAGCAGCAAACAGGAACAAAGTGATAATAGAAGGGTCAGTGTGCGATTCTTCACAAGTAATAATAGACTGGTATTTAAGGAATATGAACAGAGAAACTTAAACAATCACTCCAATTCACATTCAAGTTTTTTTTTTCTTTTGCATTTGTATCTTGGTGATAAACTAATAATGAGAAAGCTAATAATACAGAGTTTACATTTAGTTAAAATTAGGACAATTCAAAAGTATCTTCAAGTAATAATTTTCATTTGTTCATCCAAATTCATAATTACATATTCAAATTCATAAACATACTATTCAGTTTTTCATCCAAAGGTAGTCTTAACATTATTCTGGGATGCAAATGAGTGGTGATTTCCAGTGTTTCTGTTATGCATTACATTGAAAGAGTTGAGCGAAACGAAAAAGAAAAAAATAGTAACCAAATCAAACCTGCGGTGGAGTCGACGGAGGTCCGGCAAGAGGTAAGATCGCGGTGGAGTCGGCGGTCCGACGAAGAAGGAATCCAATAAGATGCAGCTCTTAGGATTTGGGAAAGGGTTCGAAAGAAGAGGCACGCGTTTGGTAATGCAAAATATATTTTCTTATAATAAAACTTTATTTTATATATAATTCTTAATCTGTCTATAACAATATAATATACAAATAGATTTACTATGTCCACATTTCAAAATTTTAATTTTATCCTTTAAAATATAATTATTTATCAAATTTTTGAAAATTGATCATTATTTATAATAATATATAAAGATGATTCCTTCTTTTGTGTTCATATTTCAAAATACCAATTTTACCCTTTAAAATGTAATTATTTATAAAATTTTTGAAAATTAACCGTTACTTTTACAAACTTTTTTATAAAATCGTCTATTTTTATTCTTCTTTTTTCCTCTATCTATCAAAAGTTATTCTCTCATCTTTTCTAATAAATTTTACTTTATTTTTAATTATTACATTATATATTATTTTATATATTATAACTTAACATTACATTATCGTCACTTACTAATACTAGCGTAAACACAGGCGTTATCGTGCATGTGTGTACGAATTTTTTGAATTATATTAATAATTGATGATATTGTAATGTTATTAAGTTAATGAACAAAATAAAAGTATATTTATAAAAATTAAAGTGAAATGTATGGAGAAAATATGAGAAAAATAATTGTTGATGAATAGTAAGAGAAAAAAGAAGAAAGAGATAAGTAAATAGTTCTATAAAAACTTGTAAAAGTAACCGTTAATTTTTAAAAATTTAATAAATAATTAAATTGTAAAGGGTAAAGTTAGAATTACGAAATGTGGACACAAAAGAGGGAGTCCCCTTATATATAGTTATAGATAATATCACGTATATTTAAAAAATGTGTACACACATGCGCAACAACGTTGTGTGTACACTAGTTTTTATAAATTTTTTAATCATCTATTTATGTTTCTTCTTTTTTTTTTCTATTTATCAACCGTTATTCTCTCCTTTTTTTTATATATTCCATTTTATTTTATATATTAATTTAATAACATTACAATATTATCATCTACTAATATAATATCATATATATGTAAAAAATTATATAAACATACACTATCGTACCTGTGTTTATGCTAGTAATTCTATAACATTAATATAGAAATTTTCTTTTTATAAGTATTTTTTATATTTTTATAATTTAAATTCCTTTTTTTTTTTTACTTTCCATTCTAATAAAAACCATGAGTTTAAACCGTTTTTAATCTCAAATAAAATTACGATTTTTTTGTCTTTCAATTTTTTTTTTAATTTATCATCAAATTTCATTGTTTTTTACTTATTATTTTAACTTTTGTAAATACTTCTTTCGCTCCTTATAAATAGTTTATGTTTAACTTCAACAGCATGCTTTTTAAAAAGAAAATTTTTAAATAAATAATACATTTTATACAGAAATAAATATTAAAAATCCACTTAGCAACCAAAATCAGTGGCTAAAGTTACATTTTTTTCACATATTAAAAGTTAAAGATGTTGTTATCAATCAGTGTAGTGACTGATATTTTGTGACAAAAATGAATTGCTAATTTACAAAAGTTTTTCATTCCCTACTTCAATCTCTAATAGGACCTTATGAATTTGATCACACTTAAATTAGTCGCTAGTTAAACTGTGGCACACACAACAATATTTTCCAATCATTTTGCTCTTGAGCATGTAACTAACATATGCCTAAGTGAACAAATGAATAAGGATCTTAAATATGCCTCCAAAAAAAACTAAGGAACCAACAAATCATTCAAAATTTCTAATTTGGTTTTCATATTTTGAGGAGTATATAAAACTGAAACTATATCATCATCACTTTCCCCAGCAAAGGATAAACACACTCAGTAAGAAGAAACACTAGCATACCAAGAATGATGTTTAGCAGAAACATTTGCATCCATTAATCTTTAGAGTTATATATGTATACACTGGCTCATACTATTGACACAAAAATAAATTCTTTGATGTGTCTTTGTAGCAAAAGTGGCAACCATCTGATACACCTATGATTGAATGTTCACATCTGGGGTCTCAGGCTGGATTTGAGCTTCAACCTGAACCTGGGAAAGATCGGGGGCCGCCGAGTCTGGTTGAACGGCCAACGATGGCTCTGCCTCTGCCTCGCTACGCACGGACACTTCAGTAATCTCCGGCGGCTTGAACTTGTTGATGTAGTAGGTAAGTGATGGCCCTGTGTATTCAGTTGGCTGGATCTGAGGAGGAGCATTCTTACCAACTTGTAGGAGTATTGAGGATGCTGCAGCAACTGAGATCAGGGCAAGGCCTGCAACAATTGCTGCAGTGTTCTCAGCTCCATCAGAAGAAGAGCCAGCAGTTCCTGAACTTATAGCACTTTCTGCCACATAAACTGCTGGCTGAAAAGATCACAAGGTGTTCGACAATTTGAATCATCAAATTTCTCTTTGTTTTCAAGTTTTGAACAAGCAAGCTTATGCAGACGTGTGTTAGAGATCTCACATAAATTACGGATGTGGTTCAAATATGCAGACATGTGTTAAAGATCTCACATAAGTGATAAATTACTGATGTGGTTCAAATATGTAGACGTGTGTTAGAGATCTCACATAAATTACTGATGTGATTCAAATATGTAGACATGTGTTAGAGATCTCACATAAATTACCGATGTGGTTCAAATATGCAGACGTGTGTTAGAGATCTCACACCAATTACTGATGTGATTAAAATAGTCTTGTACAATATAAGTATGGCCGAATCCCTTCCAAATAAAGATAGTGGAAGGCACAAAAGTCCAAAGCAAGCTCGCCGAAATCGAGTTGGTCCACTCAAAGGCTTCCCATTCACTCAAATAATTCTAAACCTAAATCATTCTTATGAGAATAATTAGGTTTATAAGTATTTAAGTATTGGTAAAGCCTTTTATTTTAGTAGGCTAAGTAGATCTTGGCCTACTCACTTTGGACCATTATGTCTTCTAATATCTTGAAGGGTATTCTACCATATATGTTTGAAATATGTATAACTGAATATAATTATCACTTTACAAGTTAGTTTTTGAGGTTGAGTTTCACTTGAACTCAAATTCTAAAAACATGAATTCTTCAATTTGACACAAGCTACCAACACCAATGACTAGCCTCACAATTCATGTATAACACATGTATGCATGTTTGCCCAAATAATAGTCCCTTATGGGTTATCATGTTACCAATGTTTGCTACTCATTTTCATGCTTACAAAATGAACATTAAACTTCAACAAATTAAAGAATAATACTATACTACATAAAAAGTCCAAGGGAACATGGTAAAACATTGCATGCCTTTAATAAGTTAAAAAAGATCAATACTAACCTCAACTGAATAAATGTTTGTCTGCCCAGCAGTGTCCTTCTCAACATATCCGGTCCAACCCGGCCGACGGCGTGGTGGGAAAGTACCGACTACCTTTGTCTTCTCACCGGCTAACCATTCCACACTGACCTTCCCAACCTAAATCACCACCAACAGAGGATTGATTCCTTTGTCTGTGAATAATGCAGAAGCTAAACACACATGGATGATAATGATACAGCACTCATCTGTTGTTAATGCATGAATATATGGAGGATATTTCAATTACGAAGCCTGGCCAGAGATAATATGGTATAATAATTGGAAACACACTAAAGATTAGGTGAAACTGAAATGGTTCAAACAATGACATAAAGAGGACTTGCAAATTATCCTTAGTATTATTGCATACATAATATCTTTCAATTCTGCTAATTACCCTGAAACAGTGGTTTTTGAGACACAGCTTTTATGAAATACCTAACTCACACCCTCCTTTTTTTTCACAGAATTTGCATTGAGCACAAAAACAAAATTCTTCTAACTAAAGAACAAACTGTTGGAACTATGTTTTAACATACAAAAAGGATAAGAACACAACATCCAGGTTGTAAGCTATAAAATAAATGTCAATCACAAAACAACAGATTGCACAAAACAAAAATATGAATATTAAAAACTTTGAAGCTAACTTAACTTAATGCACAATGTAAGTGGGGTGTTCCTTGCATAGATCTAATGATAATGATCCTTTTCCTAATCATTCCATTCACAACAACAAATTATGATAACATTTCTCAAAGAACCTTAAATTGACCAGAAGTCCATCTCTCAGCTGAAAACCATTACATGGAGTACACTAATAGAGATTGTTAGGTTTTTCGAGGAGAGACATTTGGAAGATTCGACACCAATAAGACATGAACAAACCCATATAAAAAACCACAACACCACTCTCAACCAAAAACCTTAATACAATGGTTTTATGGATTTTTCTACTTCCATGTTACTCATTTTTACCCAATATGAGACTTCCACCTTATCTTGAATTACTAACCGATATTTTATCGTATTACACACACCAAGCTTCCTTTTTCCATTCAACATTAACCTCTTTAATTGTTAGATTCTTGAGACATAAAGAGATTTGGCACCAATAAATTGTAAACAAACCCATAGATAAGAGATTCAACAATGAGTTTGTGGTGTTTTTGCTTCTATTATCTATCATTATTATCTATCCAATGTGGGAATTCTAAGTCAACTTGAATTCCTAACAGTTATGACCCTTAAATTGATCAAAACAAATGAGCACAAGTCAAATTCTTCTTCTCCCAACTTCTTCCAAGGGATCTATATAGAGAACAACAATGTGCCAAGACAACATGTAAATGTGTAAATGTAACTACAAAACTAAAGAAACTTAATTTTCATTATTCCATTCCCAAATTTTTCAGTATCATATTTTTCCTCAGTCACCAAAAGGGCACAAGAAACAAAACGAATGGATCAAAACATCTCAGAAACTCAAAACCGATTAAGAAAGCTAAAGAACTCACTTCCTTATCCGGGGCACATTCTTCCTCATTGCAGTCAGAGTCATCAGAGTCAGCTCTAACAGTGAACAAACCAAACCTTCTCTTACTGGTTTTGGGGTGCTTCAAGGAGAATCTTCTGGAAGAAAAGGCACAGCTATTGGCTGCTAAAGTTGCATGAAATGCACAAGCCATTATTGGGAACTAAAATTGAAGTTCAAACCAAAATGGTCTCAAGAGAAAAACAAAAACAACAAAAGGGTTCTTAGAAATTTAGGATTTTGAAGAAAATCTTGGGGTTATGGTTTAGTGGAGTGGGTGAAACAGAAGAGAATTTTGTGTGTTGTGGATTGGTGTTTCGTGGTTGAGTTTAAGCCTTGAAGGGACACAATTTGATTGGGATATGCCATGTGTGGACACATGGAAAGTACTTGTGTTGTTGGGAAAATATCTGATGGAAACAGTTCCAGCTCAGAAAATTTGTTCTTGTAAAACAATTAGTTAAAAAGTTTTTTTTTTAATTTTTAAGTAATTTGTACATCAACAAAAAATAATATATATAGTTGTTTATGGCATGATAAAATGTATACTTTTAATTAAAAATGGTTTTTTTTATCTCGTTTCTTTTATCAAAATCAACTTCAAGTTACTTAAAAAAAATGTATAAACTTTTAAATGTTTTCAAAACAAACTAATGTACATAATAAAATTATACTAAATAATTGTGTTATTGAATAAAATGAACGAATTTTGTGACAAATATTATTAATATATTTTTTTAATGTAATATCGTTTACTTGTTTCGAGTTTCGCACATTGATTAACAATTACTATGTTACTTACTATTCTTTTACACAAACACTATATCTTAAATTTGTGTTATACTGCTCAAAAAAATTGTATTTTTATATTTATATTAAATACGTGTACACAATTAAAATTAAGTTTTTAAATATACATTAATAACATGAAAAGATAAATTGTATTTTTAATTGGGAGATGTTATTTTCATAAAATAATAAACATATAATTAATATTCTTTTTTTATTAATTTAAAATAGTGTATTTGTTTGCTAACTTTCACAAGTTCTTTTTGAAAACCTTTTCACAAAATTAAATGACGATTCTTCTTGTATTGTCTATCCTTTATTGTATTGCAAAAAAAAATGTACTTGTGTATATATACACATCTATGACACATGACACATAAGGTGAGAAATAATATTATTGTGCGAGAATAGATAATTTTATGATAATAGATAGATTTCATTTTTCCATCTACATTTATTATTCATTAAAAAACTCGACCCATTTTTTCTTTCAGCTTATAACGTCATAACATTATAAGTAAACCATGTATCTAAACTATTAAAGACATTTAAGCATGTTATATAAATGTACACACACAATTTAATTTCACAAATAACTCATATGCATGCATACATACATATTTAAAATCCAACAACACTCTAACTAATCTACTTTTAAGACTATGGATGAACATGCAAATCTAAACATCATACCAGTATTCAATAGATATTAATAAATTGATATCTTCCAAAATATTAGTATCCAAGACTTTGGTCTACAAGTAAATTTCATAATCATTTCATAATCAAGGATAAAGGTAAGTCCATTGCATCATATGTAATAACTCTCTCAAATTTTAAATCATCAATGAAACAATGTGATATCTATTAATCACATGTGTTTGTATTCATACAATCACAAATTAGTTAACATATTATCTTAGATACGTAATTTCAATTGAAATCATATCATATAATGCAAATACAAGTTAAATCGTTTTAATATTAGCTCAAAAATAACATCACATTCTTACATCGGTAAATTGAACATATAAAAATGGATTTAACTTTTAATATCGTCACTTAAAGATCTCATAAGACCTTCCTTTCTAAAATTATAACGTATCGTTGAGCAACAAGTCTCATCATTTGAACATCTTGTTAACACTTGACCTATATACCTTTTGAAGGGAGAAAACCAATTCATTCCTTCCTCACTTGAACGAAAGACCATGTTTTAGAGCAAAGGATATTGTATGAGGAAGAACATGAAGATGTGATAACTTTTGGTTGGTCAATCTATGAGTTGAAAATTGTGGTATTAGCATCTCCTGATTGGTTATATTTGAAGGTAGAAGATTGTGAATGTGGCGACATCTGGTTGGAAAGATTATGAGTGTTAGGATGAGTATTTCTTAGAGATAATTTTACACGGTAATTGGCTAATACTGATACAAGGTGTGTGGTGTTTATGCATGACTACTGGTTGGCATCGATGTAGGGTGTATGAAAATTTTTGGGATGGTTTAATTCCAAGTGAATATATTCCTTTATGGTGCAATATGATTGCTGGTGAAGACAATAAAGATGCATTTATTTTAATCACGGTGGAGTTTGTTGAGTGCATATCGTAAAGTCCCACACTAGGATAAATTACGGAGTGAGTATTAGCAACTGTATAATGGACTATAGGTTCATGGTTTTATTTGTTACAAGTCAAAGACACTTTGAGTTAGTGTTTGATTTTTCTTATACTCTTGTAGTAGAGTATTGTGAGGTGTAGTTAAATTTTTTCTCTAAACAATGTGAGTGTACTTGGGATAAAAAAGGATTGAGAGTTTTGTCGGTGTTTACAAATTTACATATAGTGATTATTCTTGAGTTGTCTTTGAACAAAGATTATGATTTTTTTTTATATTTGGAGTTTCCATTTTTTTGTGTATTATTGTTAATCTTATTTCTTTATTATTAAATGATTATTGTGAAATTAAACTGTAGTGTTTTTTCCGACCATATTCAATTATGTCTCATTGTTGTTTTATTTTTTTAATGATCTTGTCTTAAAAAATCTATTGATTATCCCGTGACGAATATAGGATAGGTTGAATTACAATTGAATAATAATACTTTAATTTCTACACTAGGGGTCTGTTCTCTTGGGTGGATTAAACTGTTCACAGGAATAACTAAGCGCGGATTGATGAATATAGTTGTGTTCCATTGCATTGATTTGGACGGATAAGCGACGACGAATTTGAGGGATCCACAATTTTTTTAATCCACCATCCAAGGAGAAGATTAGCGAGTATTATGAGAACATTACCATATTGTCCTCGCTTTTCATTTCACACGCAGTACAATATTGCGTGAGAGGTGTTGCGGTCGGGTTGTGATTGGTGTTGCAGGGTGGTGGCATGACTGGTGTTGGAGGTCGAGTGGCGCACCAGTGTGTTAGGGTGGTGATAGATGGCACTGACAGGTGAAGGGTGGTGAGCGAGGCACCGATGTCATTGTTGCGTGAGGTTTGGATGGCACCGGTGTGGGCACCAATGTTGTGAGTGGTGTTGCAGGGGCGTGGTAGGTGTTGGGGTGGTGAGTGGATGGCACTGGCAGGTGAGGGTAGTGAGTGAGGCACCAGTGTCTTCCAGTGGTGGTGAGGTGTTGTGTTGTTGTGTGAGGTTGGGATGACATCGGTGTGGGCACCAGTGTTGTGCTGAGAAGAGAGAGGGACGGCACCGGTTACGTAACCGGTGCCTTGTTTTCAAAGGGGGCGACATCGATTACAACACTGATGTCGTTGGTTTTTTTTTTTTTTTTTTTTCCTTTTTTTTTGTTTTTTTTTTTTTTTTTTTTTTTTTTTTTTTTTTTTTTT
>Ga0209589_1004713_pt1 | contig 23424 bp, 11 predicted proteins | sample CowpeawhiteBW_FD_187525 | JGI IMG/M metagenome (GOLD analysis project Ga0209589, IMG submission 187525) | Root nodule microbial communities of legume samples collected from California USA - Cow pea white BW (SPAdes) (version 2) | ecosystem: Host-associated > Plants > Roots > Nodule | place: USA...
TTCTTATGTTTTCAGGCTCTTCTAGATTAAAATTGGACAACATGAAACTTTATAAAATGTTGCAAGAGGTGTACATTGATGAAGTTAGTAATTTCTTTAATATTTTATTCAAAAATAAACTACAATATAAATTGGTCGTGATTTTTTATTTGTTTGTTTTTCAAGAATTAATCGGAGAAAAGAGACTTCTTGATCCAAGCATTAAATATATATTTTTTTAAATATTTTTGTAAATACCCGCGGGTACCCGTGGATGCCCGCGGATATGTAAAAAATAGACGGGTACCCGCATAACGGATACTCGACCGATATGGGTACGGGTACGAGGCGAATATTTATTCAGCGGGTAGGGTACAGGGGAGCTACTACCCGTACCCTACCCGCCCCGTTGACATCCCTAGTACTAACGTGTACCAGAATATGCTGGAGAAACAATTCTCTTGAGAATCAAACAATGCACTCAATCAAGAATTTTCCTTTGCAATTGTCAACCACAGATGACTATGGTTGCTACTGATGTTGTTTACACCACGCATTTCACCACCAATGTCCTCATGAGAAGTCCTGGCCAAACAATCAATGTCCTTGTCACTGTTATCAAACATCTGGAAGATACTACATGGTTGCACGTGCATATGAAATAACCATGTCCTTGTTATCTAGTTTATATATATATATATATATATATATATATATATATATATATATATATATATATATATATAGGAATTATATGCAACAACCATCTATGTTGATTGAAATCAAAATGTTACATGGTAAAAATGAGAAGAACGTACTAACGTGTATCAGTATATGCTGGAGAGACAATTCTCTTGAGAATCAAACAATGCACTCAATCAAGAATTTTCATTTGCAATTGCCAACTACAGGATGACTATGGTTGTTACTGATGCTGTTTACACCACGCATTTCACCACCAATGTCCTCATGATAAGTCCTGGCCAAACAATCAATGTCCTTGTCATTGTTATAAAACATCTAGAAGATACTACATGGTTGCACGTGCATATGAAATAACCATGTCCTTGTTATCTAGTTTATATATATATATATATATATATATATATATATATATATATATATATATATATATATATAGACCACAACCTTATCATTTTTTTATAATTAAAGAAACCAAAATTATAAGGTTAACATACCATTTTTGGGACACCATCAAATTCTGCAACTTCCATACCAGTCACAATCTTCCCAGGCCCAATCTCTCTAGTAAGTCTCATAATACCATCCTTGGTAGTGTTTATATCCAGGGCCTTCATCCCATGTATGCTATCAATCATTCCAATACTTTTCAATCTCTTAACTCCAATGGCGCCAAAGGGTCCATCATGCTTGCAAGAACTCACTACAACCTTAGCCTTCATCACATTAACGCTAAATTCACTACTAACTACTCTATAAATAATTAGAGTAGTGGTTAAATTAGAAGAAACACAATAACATGACAACACTCACCACTATATAACTTATTAAATAAAAATTGAATCACATAACTTTTATATTTGGTTTATTAACACTCAACAATATATAACTTCTCATTAACACTATTATATATTAAAGCAAGCATTGATTTGTAACCACCATTGGAAGTTTGACAACAAAGCAAAAGATTGTCTAAAAGTTCAAATGAAAAGAGACTACCTTTACAATGTGGTTTTCTTTTTTACTTTTTATTATTTCTTTCACCAATTATAAGTTAGATTCCCATCCTTCAAAGGCTGTAATATAGCTGATAATAGAAAAATTACCCGATATTTACAAAACATACAAAATAATAGCAAATAATAAGGAAACATACTAAGTCTTACTTGCATAGGACAATCAGAAAGATATATTTTAGAGCTTTTGGTCCATTTCTTATTCCTCTTTTATGGGGAGAAACCTGCACGATTGATAGAACCATTAAAAATATGTTACCAAATCATTACTCTCTTTAACATCAAGTGTTAGATAGACTTGCACATCAAGTCCAAAGCACATTACAGCTGCATTTTCCGTTGGAATAATAAGTGAATGCAAATTACAAATACAATACAAATGCCACCATCCTTCACCGAACTACTTATGTATATATGAAAATTGTGTCGCAGGGCACCTTTTTCTTGGAATCAAAACTAAAACTCATTTTGGCTATTTAACATGAATTTACAAAGCTTAGAGTTCAGAAATAAATATAGAATCAGGGACACACTTGCAACTTCCAATTGCTTTTGAAGTTCTTGGCCTATTGCATTATTTTTAGCCTGGAAGGCAAAATGCAGAAACAATGTAAAACCATAAACAATGTTTGTTTGTAACAATCAGATTACTTGTTATAAAGTTCACCAATCAATTAGATAAAAAGAATACTTAGTGAGGTGTGAGTTACTTGATCTGCAACATATTTCTCCTCCTTTCAGCTAAATTTCTTTCCCCAAGTCCCTATCTTCCTCATGTGACTAGCTCCACTTCTTACAAATGGTTCTTAAATCATTCATTCCATAACACATAATCATTTTTGTATATGATGATAAGTTTAGTTAATAAGATAAAACAACATAGTAATATAGTTCACGAAATTGATATATACCTCTTGAGCGGTATCTCCAATCTTATTTTTGTTGTCTACCTTACCTACAATGACAATCAGATCATGCAATTTTTAGCTTGATCTTTAAATTTTGGGAACTGATTAACAAATGAATGCAGAATATTACTTTACCTGTTGGAACCGTCCTTGTTGAATCCCCTTGGAGACTTGGAGAGTCATAACCAAGATTTAAATATAAATTACAAAGGTAAATATTTAACAAGTATTGTATCTAAATATAAATTAGCATAAATGAAATAAAAATAAAAACCAAATAAACATGGAAGATGTAAAAACAAAAATCTTTTTTTTTTTGCAAAATAAGACCATCGCAATACACTGCCATAAATGAACAATGCCTCAGAGTCTCTCTTACTTCCATATAATTTTTCCATGGATATCTAAGCATTTAATATTGTACCATGATGTGGCTCTCATACAACAAAACCCATATTCCATGAGAAATGCGTATTAGTGAGTCAAGCATTATCAATATTTTGTTGTGTAAATGAAACAAAACAAAAATAAATGATAATAATGAATCCTTTCTGCTTGTAGATTCAACAACTGACCTGTAACCTTTGAAAACCACATCATCTACAACTTGATGTAAGAATTTTTAAAGTCACTGGATAAACGCTCTAGGCCTTCATGGGTTCAGTCCACCTCACTCTTACATAGATATAATCACTATATATTCAGAAACACATGCCATAAACATTCAAAAACCATATTCCAATAAGGTTTCACACTTCCAATGCATCGAATAGGAAGAAGAAAAAAGAAGAACAACCAAGAATCAACTAAAAAGTTAAGAACTTTAAAATTTAATCATCTAAACACATGCAAGAAACATTCAAAAACCATCTCCCAAAAAAGATTTTAGACGTCAAATACATGAAAGCCATCAAACGAGAAGAAGAAAAAGAAGAACAACCAAGAAGCAACTAAAAGGTTAAGAACTTTAATAAACAGAAAAAAATTACATTCATCAAATCAAACAATAAATCGTAAAAGGTATCTTTTATGTGCAATTTTAACACCCAAACACCATATCCCTAGCGTTTCAAATGGCCATAGAAAAGAAAAATCCACAGACAAATAAATGTTCAAAATTTTATTGAAAAATACATTCTAAAAACAAAAACTTGAACCTTTTCTTCAACCCATGGTAATAGGTGTACGAAGTATAAAAAAATCACAACAATACCATCAACAACAACAAAACATGTTCAAGATTTTATTCAAAAATACCTTTTAAAAACAAAAACTTTAACCTTTTTGTCAACACACATTAATAGGTCTACGAAGTACAAAAAATATAAATATAATAACACTAAAACATGCCCAGGACAAAAAATATTGCAAAAATTAAACCTTTCATGACAAACAATCAACACGAAGTAAATTTTTTTTAACAGAGTATGAAGAAGAAGAAAGAATAAAGATCCACGAAGAAGAAATAAAATAAGAAATAGAAAAAAAAAAGAAAGAAATAACAACAACAAATAGAAGAAAAAAAAACAACAAAAAATAACCTTGACCAAGCAAAAGAACAGTCAACATTCAACAACAACAAATTGGAAATAAATAAAAAAAAACCTAACTTGGTGTGAAGAAGAAAAAAGAAGGATTGAAGAAGAAGAAGAAAAATAACAGAAGAAGAAAATAAAACCTAACCTCGACAAAGCCAATTGCCTTGGAGAAGAAGGATGTTGTTGTCAGACAACGTCAATTAGTATTTAAAAAAGACTTTCGAACGATAAAAACACAACAACATCAAAAAGACAAAAATACCCTCAATTTGAAACACATGTCAATAAATTAAAATGTCTATTTTAGTAATTTACCTACACTAAGATTGTCGTAGATATATAGTAGACTCAATTCTGGAAAAAGAAATGGTTAATATATATTATATATGCTATTGGAAATCTGTTAAATATTGACTGATTTCACCAGTGCAAGAAAGAGTTTTCGTTGCGGTTATTTTTGCCATTTGGCTTTGATTTAAGACTCAAGACATATCTAGTCGAAGTAAAAAAGGGTGACCTTTCTGACTCGATTCACAACCGAAGCATATTCAGCCTTTACTGCTTCGGTTCTAGAAGCAACCGAGACAGAAAAGTGAGACTTACTATCTCAATTAAAGAATAACCGAGGCCTAATAAGCATTAAAAATAAAAGAAAAATCAGCCACTCTCGTTCTCACTTCCACTTTCTCCCCACCGATCAATCATTGCCTGAGTTCCTCTTTGTTGTTGTCATTCAATGGTTGCTTGAGTTTCTTTTATTCACCATTGTTCGATCGTTGTTCTGCAAGTTCCACCTTGTCACCATTGGGCTTAGCTTTGGTTAGTATGTTAGGGTTTTAGTTGGCCAAAACTAACTAACAATGCCAACAACTCCTAAATCATCATAATATCAAATTTGAAGTTGAAAATTCAAGAATAGGTACAAACCAATTATCACCTCAATACACTACAACAAAAACGTAGTAAAAAACAGGCAAAAGCATGTTTTAAGATAATAGTGGCATAAAAGGTTGCATAAATTTTAAAATTGTTACTGCATGTTTATATGTCTCATTTTTGCTGTAATCGAGGCATAAAGGTTGAGTTAGAAAGCTAAAAATGCAATAGTGTTCGGTCATTGAGTTTGTCATTGATTTGATCATTGATTCGGTAATTGATTCAGTCATTGATTTTGGTTAATAAATTAGTTACGAACAAAATGTTGACATATATTGTCTAGTCACTAAATCAGTCACAATTTTCATTAGTGACATATTTTAGTCATTTTAATTTTCGATCATTTTTTTTTTATTTTCTTGTAACCATATAAAATACCTTTCCACTACTAAATGATGTAAAACTTCTTAGTCTATTATTAGACTAATTAATAATTTCATTAAAATTAAAATTGTGAGAGGAATTGAAATTGTTTTTTGTGATTTAAAGTAATAATGAAAATACATGAGATTCCTAATCTTCGGTTTATGTGAAACTATAAAAGGAATAACTTTTTCATAGAATGAATCTCTTTACGTGGTGGGAATTGGCATCAAAGAAAGGGAATCATTTGTTTTATTTCCCAAAAATATAAGAGGGAATAAGAGTCACTCCACCGAATTCACATGTTCAATCTTATCTCATTTTTTCAAAAGGTCAAACCCTAATTTTATTGGGTAAAAAAAGGTGTAAAATAACATGACCTTAAGCTTAGTTAAAATTTTGAATTTGGTTGACTTTGGTCAACTAAAAATTCCTATTAACATATTATGTTTGTATATTTTTTGTTTCACATGAACTTTAAGTTAGATAATACATAATTATCAACGTAGGAATAAATAAAGATTGTTATTTCCTTTTGAATCAAATTTTATATAAACACTTAGACAAAATGAAAAATCACTAGAGAAATAAGATTGAAACATCAGTGAGGAGCCCTAAGTTTAGACCATACTAATTAAACTCTGTAAAGTTTAATTTATAAATTATAACCATACTTTAACTTGTAATATATTATATTTTTCTATAATTTATAAATTTGTGTGAATTCGCTGCAATTTTAGTTGAGTTTGCATAGATAGGGCAATATAAGCAACACTTCCATACTTTTGAAGTAAAGATATAACGTATTTGGTAATGTATGTGTTTGGACAAGATTCATAAAAACAACATTTATAGAAAAATATGAAAAAAATAAATAAGTTTTCTTATAAATTAAAAATTAGTTTATAAATAAGTTAAAAATAAAAATTTAGAGAAATTTCTGCCTTTAGTTTGTGTATAAATTAGTTTTAATTTATTAAAAAATATTTTATTTTTTCCATCATTTTTAAAACCGATTGTGAAAAAACTGTCCATTGAAAAGATATGAATAATTAACTGTTATATATTCGGATCAGTTATATTATTGACGCAGATACAATTTATTAAGTTAATTCTACTTCAAAGTTAGGATGAAGCAAGACTAATAAAATAGAATATATTAAGATTAAGATGCACTTGTTCAATGAAAAAATTATTTAATTTAGAAATTCGTATTTATTTTATTTATTGTCAATTTTATTAATATTAGCTTAGTTTATTTTTAATATTTATTTAAATTAACATTTGCTACATTTATATTAATTTAATTTATTTTAATATTTGTCAAAATTAGTATGGATATAAAAAAAAGCTAATATAATTTATTTTTAGAATTTATTAACTTTAGTGTTAAGTTAATTCACATTATTTTTTTATTATTTATATTTATTTAAATTATTATTGACTTAATTAACGTTAATATTATTTATTTTATTTTTATTTAATGTGATTTAATTGAAAATTACATAATAATTTTTATATTTATTTAAATTAGATGGGTTAAATCGACATTAATTTTAGAATGTGTATGTTGTAAAGAAATCATAAGTCACAAATCAAAGACTCATTTAAATATGATAAAATGTTACAGTGTGTGTGAATTTAATTTGCGTAAATAAGAACTCAAAGCTTCTCTCATCCACTGGTTTAGAAAATGTTTTAACACTAAAAATGTTCCTATCCAATTTTTTTTCATCAAGAAATTCATTCTTCCACTAAAAGTCGATTTTGATCTTTTATTCAATCTTTCTTTCTAGACTAACGAAGATAGTAATCAATTTGTTTTGGTGCAAAATGCTATCAAAATTGTAATATAATTTAAAAATACACATACAACATTTACAACAGATGATAAATTAATTAATATACTATTTTACTTTAATATATACTTTTAAATTTAAATAAATTATATTTACCTTAATTCTTAATTGTAATTAAGTTTTTTAGATTTAGTAATTTAATAGATATTTATCGTACTTTGTTACATAATATTAACTTAGTCCATGCTAAATGAGAGTCAACTCTTAATAATTATTAGACATAAATATAACATCATCATTTAATTATTTAACATCAATTTTTACTGGTCAGGGTTTTTATAATTTATTTTTAAATGTGTTATTTTTTAATGGTTGTTCGGTGATTAATTTTTAATGGTTGTTGATATACTTTATTTGGTCATATAATAGAAGTTTTAACTCTATTTAATATAGACTGTATTATAAAATTAAACTAATAAGAGAGAAGAAAGAGAGGAAGAATAGAGAATGAGAGAGTAGGGAGCAATTTCTTTTTGTATGTGTGTCTTATTACTGATAGGACGAGTCCTATTTATAGATATAACATGCTAACCCATAAAGGATATAAAATCAAATAGTAAATACAAAATATTACATAAAGAGTAAATAAAGAGTAATGAATCATATGATTATCAATCATATGAGTAATTGTATCAAATCAATAGACGACCATTAATTCATAATAGACTGATACTATTTTTATCTAGGAGTAGATATGGTTTTGGTCTTTTAACTTTTAGTGAAAATTGGAATTAGTATCTTTTGGAAACTTTGGTCAAATTTAGTTCTTCAACTTTAGCAAAATGTGAATTTAGTCATTTTAACCATATTTTGTTAAATTTATTTGATGTTTCAAACGCGTTTCATAATCGTATTTGAGTTTGTTTACCCCGTTTGACACATTTATGCTTGAATGTTTGTTTGTTAGTTGAGAAACGTGTTTGAAACGTCAAATAAACTTAAAAAATTTGATTTAAAGGAATAAATGCACACATTTAACAAGATCAGAGACTAAATTGGTTTAATGTAAGAAAAAAATGTTAAAGGGGATAAAAGTAGGGACCAAAGAGATAGAGGTTAACATGTTACAATATGCAAATGACACACTATTTTTGTGTGAAGCAAACACACAAAATATTTTGGGCATAAAATGCATTCTTAAATGCTTTGAGCTAGTTGTTGGACTTAAAATTAATTTCATTAAAAGAAAAATAGGAGGGCTAAAAGTAGGGGAAGACATTATACAAAGATACTCAGAAATGTTTAATTGTGATGTTATGCATTTACCATTCATTTATTTAGGTATGCCAATTGGTGGCATCTCTAGGAGATTTGTATTGTGGAGAGAGGTAGTTGATAAAATAAAGAAAAGATTGGCTAGATGGAAAGGAAAATACTTGTCCTTTGTTGGTAAGGTATGCTTGCTTAAATATGTTATTACAACATTGCCTCTATATTACATGTCATTCTTCAAAATGCCAGCAAGTGTACAAATTGAGATAAAGAAAATTCAAAAAGATTTTTTATTAGGTTGGGGCAGTGAAGGTAGAAAGATAACATGGGTAAAATGGGACAATATATGCAAATCAAAAGAGATTGGGGGCTAGGAATGAAAGTGGTGGAGGGATATTAAGAAGGTGACAAGTGAAGGCCAACATGGGAACTGGTATGAGGAAAATATTGAGTGGAAACTTGGAAAATGGGATTTGATTAATTTCTGGAATGACAAATGGATCGGAGAAGTGCCACTAAAAGAAAAATTCCCAAGATTATATGCAAATTCTATTAATAAAGAAGCAATAATGAGAGAGATAGGTTGTTGGAACAATGAAAGTTGGAAGTGGAATTTGGCATGGAGGAGGGAATTATTTGAATGGGAAACACCCAAGTTAGCTCTAATGATGGAACAATTGTTAGATAACTCTTTAAATAGGGAGAGAGAAGATATTTGGGAGTGGAAAGGCGAAAATTTAAAATGTTATTCGGTCAATTCTGCTTATAAAATATTGTAAGATAACATTGGTGATGATGATTCAAACATGTGCTGTTGTTTTTGGTCAATTAAAGCTCTTCCATCTGCCCAACACTTGGCTTGGAGAGTGATTCTTAATAGGATTCCAACGAAAGACAACCTAATCAATAAAGGGATAAGAATAGATAATAGATGTTGTTCGTTATGTGAGGTTGAGGAGGAATGCATTAGCCACTTATTTTTTACCTGTAATGTGTCAAGGGTTGAGTGAAATCAATGTAACAAATGGATATGTATTAATAATGTTCAACATTTTAAGCCAAAGCAACATTTCCAACAATTATACCTTACAGAGTTGAACAGTAAACAAAATGGTGTTTGGAAATGCATGTGGATGGCAATAGTTTGGGTAATTTGGAATCATAGAAACAATGGCACAACTAAAAACATGAGGGTGGATAATTAAAAAGTATTCAAAATTGTCATTTACTTACTCAGATTGGTGTTTGAGCCCAGCCACATGCTTAAAATATTTATGAAAATAAATTGGCTTTAATCCTAAGAAATAAGAAATATGGGTATACATACAAAAGTTCAAAATAGTGCAAAATATAACCATAAGGAAAGGGAAGTAGGAAGATATGTGGTCAGAGAAAGGACTAATAAGGCAATTAGCTCAACAATGTTTAAGTTGTGGTAAGGTGAGGATGATATCTTGTGATGGCTAAACAAATGCTTTGCAACACATATATAACTCATTAGAAGGTGTAAAATGTTTTGTGACATTGAAATTCTCTCTAGTACAATCATACATTAGGGTAGACAGTAGGGGATGTTGTTGCTATGTATTGGGATGGGGAGAGTTAGAGGGAGCAATTCTTTATTTTCCACAGGAATGAAGCATGCAGAGGAGTGTGCTTTTTCTTTTTGGAGAGAGTTAAACAACAAGGAAGTACTATTCTTCATATTTGCATGGACTATGGGCAACAAAACATTCATAATGGAATATATCGAATATACCAAATTGTTGTTCGGAATACACATGGGGATGAGATGAAGATGTGGCTGGTATGTTTATTGCATCAGAGGAGTGCAGAGCAGTGTGAATGAGGGACTGTTGCAGCTAAATCAAGAAGCTGCTCGGAATGTTGGAGCCTTTAAAATTGGGATGTTGCTAGTGGTCGAACAACCTTTCATGAAGGCTCCAATTGGCTATTGTGTTTTTTGTATTTTATAAACTATAGGTATGAAGTAAAAGGATTTTGGACTTGTGCTCGTCACGTAGGAATATGCTAGACATATACTTAGGGAGACATACATACTGCTTTTACTCTTTGTTGGTGAATCACAATGGTGGTTCATGTGGTTTTGATTTAGATGGAATCTTTTGTTTTGATGAAGTTAGGATGCTAAACTAGAACATCAATGTGTATAACAATGTTTTTTGTATAAGGTTAGAGCACCACTCAAGTGCTATTTTTAATTAAATTTATTCTTTGTTGATAAAACAAAATGTTTCTAATTAGAACTAATTTCAATTTTCACTAAAAGTTGAGGGACCAAAAACATGTTTAACCCTTTTATCTATTCAAATAATATAATTATTTTTTCTTTTTTCTTTTTATTCCTTTACTTTTATTTGAATTTTTATCAACATTTTTCTAATACGCGTTTGCGTTATATATTGGTGAAATATATTGCCATTTTATTGAACATTTAACTATTTTTAGAGGTACGAGGGTTGAATTTAATGAATTAAAGTCAAAACACACTGATAAAAAAATATTATGGTATGTTTAGATATGCGTTTTTCTATATAAAGAAAACTAAATCAATTTAATAAAAATAACGAGTTAGTTTGGATCAAATTGAGTACATTCAATTAAAAAGGTTAATTTTTATATTTTAAAAAAATATAAATAATAAATAAATCCAAAATTGTCAAATAAATAATGAGTTGGATCATTATATTGTAGGTTTAGAAATGAAAACCCGATAACAAAGATATCAACGCTTTGAGCCTAATTTAGCAGAAAAATTGAAATTTAAGATATTTATATTGGTGAAAATACAAGTATATATATATATATATATATATATATATATATATATATATATATATATATATATATATATATATGACAGTTTGATTAAAATTATTAAAATTATTATTATAAAATTAAATATAAATATTTGTTATAATTTTATTGGAGATAAAATTTATTTATTTTGCAGGTAATTTTTTTTCTTTTCTAGATAGTTATTTTAGTTTAAAAAACGGTTAAATTTAAGAACAATGATTAAATTAGAAAAAAAATCACTTAAATAAAATTGATAACAATTTATGTACACCAAAATCTCCTTATTAATGTTATAGATAATATAGTTTTTTTTTTTCAATTATATTTTTTTCATGAGGAAGACTCAAACCACTTACCAATGTTTAATATTATTCCGACTAATTGTTTGTTTACTTGTGAAAATTTAATATGACGATTTTAAAAGATAATATCCTAATTTTATCTTTTTTACTAATAAAAATAAATTTGTTGATAATGTACGTTAATTAATGGGTTACCATGCTCTTGCATGTTGTGTGTCTCCTAAATTTAGCCATATATAATTTATGATGCATCGATACTTCAAAAATAGGTTATGTATACGTGTCTGACACATATCTGTGTCCAATACTTGAAAATACTTCAATAATACTTACCAATGAATAATCTAGTCTATGAAGCAGTAATACTTAGTCATACTTTTATGATGATAATAATTTATAAATTTGTATGTTGACAACTTTAATCCATATGATTTTAATTTGGATTTACACACTAACAATCATATATTTATGACTTTTTTAAGAATTATTCTACACTTTTCAATATACATATATCACATGTCCTATCTTATTATTTTCAAAATAAATATATGAACATATAAGATATATGTCGTATCCGATATACATATCGTATTTATGTATCTATGCTATATAACAATATGACTAAGAGCATTATGATTTTCCCTCCTTCACCAATACTTCATTCTTCAAATCTGTGATATTTTCACTGTTCATCCTTCGTGATATTATTGTTTTTTAGAATAAAACAAATTAATTTACTTCCTCTTAAATTTAATTTAAAAATTTCAAGGAAGTAGGAAAAGGAGAAATAAGTTCCCTTTCCTCATTGGATCCCAACCACCAAAATGAGCTAAGAATCAGGTTTACAAGCCTAAAAAACATTAACTAATATAGATTCATATATATATATATATATATATATATATATATATATATATATATATATATATAAAATTTTGTAATATTGTTAACAATAAATGTAACATGAAAGCACTTTATTAAAGTATCTTGAATTGAATTTTATTTGTTTTAAATTTAGTGATTTTTTTGTGTGATATTTCTGCTTTATAAGAACTAGACTAGAAGTATTTTATTTTTCTTTAGTAATATATCTATTAAAATATGCCTTTAAGAATTTTTTTTAATAGTAATTTATTTCTCCATTAATAGATATTCAAGTTATTTATTATTATTAGGAGTTGTTTAATATTATTATAATGTGAATTTACACCTACAAAATTTATATCAAAAGCATTGCTTCATAATATAATTTCTCACCATTACTTATAGTTGTTGAAAATAAGAGATAGATATATTATTTTTGTGGTTCTTATATATAATAGAAGTGTTAAGAATGTTAAAGTCAATCTAATTCGTACGTAACCTGGTTTATACGGATTAACTCATCGTATATTAAGTTAAAAATTAGATTAATCTAGTTCATTTTTTGATAAAATTATAAATTTTGTAACTTCTCTCTATCTACTTCAAGTTGGTTATAATTTATTTTATATATTTATTACATTATTATCAAACTTTATTGTCTTAACTTATTTTTTTTCATAATAATACAATCAATGTAATTTCCTATTTCATCAAACATCGCTATAAAAACAATAGTAAAAAATTAAACTATCAACTAACATAATTTAATAAATTAATTAATTAAATATTCAAGCAATTCAAATATTAGTCTTTAAAAAATTAATTTATCAACATACATAATTAAATAATAAATAATTATATTAAAAAATTTATAAAATTAAAATTAAAATATAATAAAGAATTATTGTTGATAAGTTACAACGGTTAATTTCAACATACATAATTAGAGATAATAAATAATTATAATAAAAAATTTATAAAATAAAAAGTAAAATATAATAAAAAATTATTGTTGATAAGTTACAAAGTTAGTCCATATTGAACCGTTTAACTTCCGGAAATTAATTGACCTAATAGTTAAGGTAAATTCACATTTAAAAAAAAAACTAAATTCTTATCAATCCAATTTATCTTAAAACTCAGAAGTTTAATCCATTTTAGCGTCTCTAATCATTTATACAAAAATAACTCTAATTATAAGATTATTTAAAATAAGTGATTAAATTTCTTTATGTAAATATGACAACTGATCATATTAATATTTTTAAAATTAGTTTACAATATTATACCTATATAAAATGCTGTGTTTTTTGTATAATATCATATATTGTTTCAATGATTAAATTTAGGAATATTTATTAACTTTAAAACATGTTTACAAACAATTGGATTGCAAATAATCTTTAATTGTTTCGTGACATGTACGCAGACATTAATTTATTGTCTCCAAAATAAAAATCATATCATTTTGAAAATATGAGACATCCACGTGGTGTGATTTTGACAGGTTAATTACTGCACCATTTGGGAACATGTATTGTTTTAATGGCTGCCATATTCACCTCCATTTTTAGGATGAAGTATAAACATGAGGTTGTAGTGGTCCTCACCTATGCTATACCCTACAATATTAGGGTTTTGAATTCTCGATCACAATGTGAATATATTCCATCTATTACGCACTTTGTTTTGGATTTAGAGAGATAATGTGTATAACTAAACAAAATTTAATTATCTCTAATACTATTCAAGTTTGCAATTAGTAAGATAATAGACTAAAAGGAAAAGTTACATCAATCTTCACTTCTTTCAATAATAGCTAATATGGGTTGGTGAGAATTGATTGCTATATACTTATTACCCTGAATAATGAATGATTATTGAGTAATTAAAGTTATCATACATATCAATCACATTACTTTAATTCACAGAAAATGTAAGCTGTTTTTTTTTTTTGTCAATAGGGATATATAAGATGAAGATTTTTTTTTCAGAAATGTTTATATATATATATATATATATAATGAATATTGAAGTTATATATTAAAACATTTCTCTTTAAAAAAATATTTCTAAAAGTATATTTCTTGAAAATATTTTAAAAAATCTTGAAATAATACACTTATATTTTATTACATATGAATATAACTGTATTAGTTCATCTCAAGTACGTTTTTTAGAAAGTCTAAAAGTTTTTTCTTTTTTTATATTTTAAGAGTTAACTTTTGGCAATTTTGTTTTTATAGAAAATGACATATATTTTGAATTTATATAGATAAAGTCAAAAAAAGATTTTTTTTTTCTGAAATAAATTAAACCAACTTTGAATGACTAGTTGGATTAGGTAACTTCAGATCCAATTTTAGTTAAACCCAACCTAGGGCATCCTAAAATTTGAATGGTCAATATGTACTCTAAATTAGATCACCCATGGGAGGTGGGATAAGCTTTTTATAATTTTTACAATTTATTATATTCATTATTTTAAGCTAAACTAGATCCTCTTGTGTCATAAAATTAATAAATACATTAAACATATAAAATGTTTAAACATAATATGTTAATGTAGGAAACTTATAATATAATAATAAACGAATATATATATATATATATATATATATATATATATATATATATATATATATATATATATATATATACTAGAAAAAAGTATTTTAGTCACCGACGAAATTGGTGACTAAATGGGTAAAATCGGTCGCTAACACCTCCAACTACTGATTTAACTATTGAAAATAAATAGTGACGAAAATTCTAGATACAAAACAGTTAGTCACCAATTTTAAATCGGTGGTTAAACAATCACTGATATTTTAATTACTAATCGGTCACTAAAAATTTGGTCACTTTAAAATATTGGAGACCAAATTAGTCACTAAAACTTTGGTCACAATTTGCAATTACTATTATTCGGTGGCTATTTCTATCATAATTTGTAACTAAATTATTTTGGTGGTTGCTAAATTGCATTTTTTCTAATAGTGATATATATATATATATATATATATATATATATATATATATATATATATATATATATATATATATATATATATATATATATATATATATATATATATATTTATATGTGTAATTTTTTTACGTGATGAACTTTTGATATCTGATATAAAACTATTTAAATTAGGACATCATGGTTCTTCCTCGCGTTCCAGTGCGTGATTCTCACTCGTTTTGCGTTTTCTCCTTCGACAACAATGTTCATACACTTTTGTGGAGCTTTTGAAGGCCATTTTTGTGGTCTGAATTGGTTGTTGAGTGTTTTGCAGTGGTGGACATTTTTCTTCTCCGATTGTGTTGGCATAATTTTGTGTCTAAGTTAATATAAGTTTGTTCTAAGACTCTTCTACATTGCAACAAATCTTGCATATTGTCATTCATGCCTAAAGTCCACAACCACTGTTATCACACAAGATTTTTTAAAGAGACTTATAAAAAAATATGAAGGAAAAAATAATTTGCCTCCTTAAGTTAAAAATACACAAGTTATAAATAAAAAATATAAAGAAACTATATATGATGGTTTCACTCAATTAACTTATGAGTAAGTTAATTTTGATTTATACTAGTACATATTTGAAATATTATTGTGTATATGTAGACTACAATTATTTAGAAAACATAATTTATGTACGGTTTAGTTAAAATTATAGTCTATTTTAAATATACAATTTATTAGATATTTAATATATTTTAATTATGCATTTGATTTTTTATTGTTTGAGGATATAAGAAGAGTTTTATTGGTTGGAGTTTGGAATTCATCTTCCAAAATCCTTCGTGTTTTGGCTTGGATCATTTTGTTCTGGTTTCTTTGAAGCTTATGAAAATCTAATGTTGAGTGCACATGCATGGTTTTCTTTGGAATATTGACAATCAAAGGCTATTTTTTCAATTGTGCATGACGTTGACATGCCTTTATCTTTGGATGATAACATTAAGAGTTAGTCTTGAGGTTTTTTTGCACGTGTCTTGGTTGATATAAATTTAATATCTAATTTTCATAATCAAATTTCGGTGAAAAGACCAAGATTTGTGTTTATTGGTGATGTGGAGTATCCTTTTTTTTTTTTCAAATGAGAAAATAATGTCATGATCTATTTAATTGTAAACGGTTACAAAAAGATGACAATGTAATTTCTGGTGGAGAGAAAATAGTTGGCACAAAAATATAACAACTTTATCGTCCTAAGTTGGTTGGTGCATAGGATGGGAATAAGGGCTCCCTAGATTCAGTTTGAAAAGCCTATGAAAGCTATTGCTAGCTTGTTGTGGAGCCTATTGTGAAGCATGTTTCAAAAGAGTGAAGTGGAGCATATGGTTGAGCATGTGGTGGATCCTATGGTTCCTATGGTAGACCATGTAGTGAATCTTATGGTAGAGTTGTGAACTTGACCCATGATCGATAAGCCAACTCTAACCCACCCTTGAATAATCCCTCTTTTACGGGTGCCCTAATTGAGAGGGCTAAAACCCAGCCCCAAAGCTCCTTCTTAAGTGGGTTATGTGGGTTTGACCCCATTACAAGACTTTAACTAACTCTTAAAAGTAATACCTTTAGCTTGGGTCATATATCGAGTCAGATCATCTCGGGCCGAAAGCCAAGACCAATCGGCTTAGGAAAAAGGTTAAGACGGGATCATTTTGGATAAAAAATCGAGACAGACTCTCTTGGACCAAGAGTCAAGATGGACTAACTCGGGCCAAAGATCAAGATAGGAAAAAAATAGAACGGGCCAAAGATCGAGAAGGATTACCTGAAAGTTGGAACAGGCTCATCAGGATTGACACCAATTCACATGGTTAAGACCAAATCCTATATGATATCAACTTGACAACTCCGTTTCTAACCGAACAACTTGTTATAAGGTAGGAGATTAAGTACACATATATTTGAGAATTTCAAATTCAACCATGTTTAAAGAAAAAGAACTTACATATATATAATAAAAAAAATTCATATTTCCTATCAATTTTGTTTTGAAATGTTTTTTGTAGGAAATACTTTTAAATTATGTTGTGAAAAAAATTTTGCAAGAATTTGTTACTATTTTTTTTTGTAAAATATTTTGTATGAAACACTTTTCGCAACATGTTTTGTAAGAAATATTTGCAAATTTTATAATTTTGTAGAAAATAATTATCTACGAAGGAATTACCTGCCAATTAAAATTTTTAGAAAAAATGGCATAAAAAAACATTTTCTTGCAAAAATTTTTAACAAATTTACAAAAAAGATCCCATGTAATATGAAAAATTCTAGTAGTGATATGATTGAAATCAGAATGTTTATTTGTTCTTGTGATAAAAATGAAATAAGAGTAAGTTAAGGTTATCTTATAAGAAAATGAAATAAAACAATGCTATCTTGCTCTTTCTAATTCTACTGCTACCAACTTTCCTATTTCTTGTTATAATGTTAAATTATCTAGATCTTTTACAAAAGAAAATGACAATTTTTCAGAATTTTGAAAAGGAAATGATACCTGCAAAAAACATTTTGCATGTAATATAAAAGAAGTTTTTGTATTCATAATCCGATAGTACTAAAATTTTTTGTCTTTGTTTTGTATAGACTCCGTTTGATGTTATTTATTGTTTTATGTTTGTTACATATAGACTCTAGGGGAACAATATTTATTTTGGATAGTTTCTTTTTTTTGTAATATTTCGGGTTTTAAGAGGTTATAAATGGTACATAATAGAGGGCTTGTCATGTGGATTTTAAATTTCTTGTATATTTATTTATTTTCTGACATTTTCTATATATGGGTAATGTCTTATTCTTTACTTTTATTATTAATTATCATTGATAAAAAAAAGCAAAACCTATGGTTATAAATCATAATTAAAAACCATGCTATAATATTTTCTTTTTCATGTCATAACCAGTTAGATATAAATCACAAACCCATATGTCATAGTTAACCTTCTCATAAAAACCATTTCTTTTGCTTTTTTTTTTCTTTGTAAGGGATCTATGGTTTACCATCAGTTTATAAAGTGTTACAGTTACTAATTTACGTGAGTTGTTTTACCTCTTATTTGATTGGTTAGAAATTGTGAAGGAATGTGATTACACCCCAAATCCAGACACCATGATTAAAGGGTTGGTATAAGTGAATGATTGCATTTATCAGCGGAGTATTACTACAATGTGGTCCTCAAAGAAGAAACTTCAAGGAATCACGTTTCCTTTTACATATACAATATACCCATAATAACGCTGCCATTAAACTGCTTCACAACACATGCCATGGTCAAAACCTCCATTTAATGTTCATCACATAAATGCTGCTAAGAACAATCACACACTCTAGTTTCAAATGCACTCTAACAGAGGATGACAAATATAACATTCCATTTAATAAATAATTTAGATAAATAAAACATTACATAAATATTACATAAATATAATATAAGTCTTAAAATACCAAGAAGTAAAGTATATTATAATTAACCTTTTACAATTATCTAAAAATATACCGGAAAGCAAATACCAAGAGCACAAAACAACACCATAAAAAAAGTCTTAAGATGGAAAACAATTTAACAACAGATTGTTCACCAAGTAAGGAATTACAATTAAAACTGTTTTTCAAAAGGAGCTTAATAATGAGCAAAATCCAACATGGTTAACTAAACAACATCTCCATCATCATGTTGATCACCAGGAGTTTCCACATAAGCTCATACCAACATTGGTGATCATTGCAAAAAGGAAAACCAAACAAGAAACAGACACAGAGAGAAAGGGTAAGCTAAAAGAAAATAATTTTTAACATGTGAATAAATAAACAGACTATTAAACTCAAGTAACATATGATAACAAACAATTCAAAGACCTTTTAACTCAATTATTTGGATACATGTAATGAGATCAGATACACTGGTTGCTTGCATTTGTAATGGCCTCTACGGCTCTGCAGAGCCATTGCCAATTGGTTTCACCATACCACACACAAGGTTAGTCCATGATCATTTAAGACCATTATCCTGCCAGAGATTAGGACCTCCTGCTACTCACCACATGAACCAGTCTACTCTATGTGAGTCTGACGGATTCATTAGAGTGTCAGAATGCAGCCTTACTTGAATCCTTATTTCATTACATACACTACAATAACACCACCATAAAGTCTCCCTAAGAGACTCATGGAATTACGTCAAGCACACCATATACATATTCTCACGCATCCATTATGATTTCATACCAAGCACAACGAATCTCATTCTCATTACAATACATAAAATATACATGGTGTCATACTTCATGCTTTAAGGGATAAATCACTCAATTGTGGAAGTAATCAAGTAATTAAACAATTCTGCTATCAATCTCGCTTCAACTAAAGATCTCTCGCTCAAGCGAACATGAGTCTCTCGCTTAAGCCAGAGACTCTCGCTTGGGCGAGATTGCAAACAGAGAGCATTGGAACATCTACAAGTTCTCGCTTAAGCTAGCACATCTCGCTTAGGCGAGATTGCTCTCGCTCAGGCGACAACTCAAAACAAAGAGTATGGACGAGTTTCTGCTATTCTCGCTTAGGCGAGAGCCTCTCGCTTAGAGCTTCTCGTTTGGGTGAAAAACTCCTTGCTTAGGCGAGAACAACAGATCCTCACCTGCGCTCACACATGCAAAGCCAAAAACCAGAGCAAAAACAATATACAATTTAGTGCAAACATCAATCCAACAACAAAAAACACATACAAGGGTTAAAACAAGCAAATCATTTCGAAAACTTATAAACCCTAACTTTCCTTACCTTGAAATAGAAGACAAGCTTGCAGGAATAAAACCCTAATGGAAGCAGGACCACTGCTCCAGAAATAGCTAAAGAGTCGGAAAGAATTAAGCATAGGGATGAGAATGAGGTTCTAAGGAAGACCCCTAAAACTGAACCAACACAATATATAGAGCTGGAAAATGCGAAAAACAAAAGTTTGAAGTTCGACTTACATGGAGAAAGAGCATTCGGTTAGCTTGGAGCAGGGTATAGAGACCCTATATCAGCTTTTGTTTCAAAAGAGAGAAAAGAGTGTGAATTGTTTTGGTTGAGAAGACAAGATGGAAAGTATGTAAGCAGCTAAAAGGGGTCTGTAAAAACAAGTAGGCTAACCTTGAACCCTCTTATAAATTCAGGCTAAAAATTTTAAAAATAGAAGCGGGCTTCACAACAAAAATATATATACATTGAAGATTTACAATTGAAAATTTGATTTTTTTACATTAGATAACATTTCAACATAGATGTGGATAATGTAAATTACTTTTTTTCATTTATTGTATCTTGTTTGCTTTTGTTTTATTAGTTTACAAGTTGTTTGAACAATTTGATGAATTAACGCTGATTTGGTATTATCGGTGTAGTTTGCGTTTGTTTTTCAATTCCTCTGAAAAGGACTTGTTAATTTCAGTGAAAGTTTACACCACTAACTTTCAAAAACAGTCATGGTATAATTTTAAAAACAAAATGAGAGTTTACAGCGCTAACATCAATGAAAAACGCTTATGGAAAAGAGAATAAAAGGTCGAAATCACGAAAAAAAAAGTGAAGAAGAAGAAGCTGAGCGCAAAGTTTATGAAGAAATTTACTTTGGACTCCTTAGACTCAAAACATAATAATGTTCTTCTAATTACAAAAATGGCACCTCGTGAAAAAAAATATTTTTTTTCTTATATTTGTATTTTTAAAGTAGTTGTATATAAATTTACTCATTTCGTAGTCTATAGAAATGGACTTGTGAAATTGATGGAACTAACTAGCAATGGCAATGTGTATTAATTTGGACATTGTATTGTATCTAAATGAAGCTCATTGAAGTTTTGGAAGCTGACAAAAAATTATAGCAATGGAGATTATCACCTTATATATGGTGCACATCTTTCAGTACTGAGAATGAAAATTATTGCTTTGGATCTTTTATTTGAACGATGTTATTTTTTTTTCGGTTACTGTTTGTTGTATGGAAGTAGAAAACTTTTGTTTTCCATGAATTTGATATTTTTTCGAGATATTTTATACTATTTTTTATTGTATCTTTAAAATATGTTAATGAAAAATTTTGAAATTTTAAAATATATTAAAAAATTTATTGAAGTATCACAAGGTGTATTTTTAATGTTTAATAAAAGACACAACCTACTTAGCCTATTCAAACTAAGTATTGTCAGTTAATGCATTTCAGTCTTTGTCTCTACATCATATAATTTAATTTCATATGTTTTTGAAAGTTTTGAAAATAAATGTTTTGAAAGGTAGCTCCGGAATTCATCAACATCAATGAAATTTAATGTTGATAAGGAAAAGATGGAGTATCGACTACAAAAAAATATAACCTTTTGTGACAAAAGGAAATAATGATGATAAATTTTATCACAATTAATAATGATGACAATTTTTTTATTTGTTATAAATATTATTTATAACAGTGACAAAATAAAAAAATTATGAAAAAATTGTCACATTAAATTTACTATAAAATTAAAATATATTTTATTAATTTATAAATTAGTAATTATTATTTATTAAAATACTAAAATATTTGTATTAATAATTTGTCTAATAAATTTATTTTGTATTCAATAAAAATTATATATGTATAAGAAATTAGTTATGAATTTTTTTAGTTAACATTATTTTATTTCGTGAAAATGCAACTAATAGCGATAAATAAAATATTGTCACTATTTACTATTTACATGTTAATTGTTAATTGTGGCTAATTTTACATTTATAACAAACATTGATAAAAAAAAAAGTCACAATATGTTAAAAAAAATATGACATATTATAAAATTAGTTTTCTTGTAATAAGAAACAATTAATATAAAAAATTATTAAATATTTATAAATTAATAATTGTTTATTATTAACAAATTAATAATATTTTAAAAATTTATTTTTATATATTTATTATATAAATAAAATATTAGTGGCAAAAAGTATTAAATTTGTGATATTTTAGTCAATATTATTTTTATTTTTTAATAATATAGTTAATAGTGATAAATTTTATAGTTGTCACAAATTTTATTAAAATTGATCAAATATACATATCACAGATTCATTACTACCATCTTATATAATAAAAAGTTTTTATTTTATAAAAAATAATCTTATAATGACAATTATTATTATTAATTGCTAAAAATCTCTTATTTAATATTTGAAACCACGACCTTGTAACAGTGAGCCAAGTTAGACCATTATACCACTTTACCATTGATATATGCATTTTGATATTTGTTCTTATTTAGATATACTCTTATACTTTTTATTAATATTAGTAAATAATACAGTCATTACAAATTTAAATTTAGTATGCAAAATAATACGTTGAGATGACTTTTTTTTTCTTTTCTGGTTTTGAAATCAATAATGGTGTGTGGTTCTGTGCTTATGATTCTATGTAAAATTCAAACCGACAATAAAAGTGATAAATCAAGTTCATGTTTCAAGTCTCCTCTCTAATTATGGTTATATTTTTTTTCTTTTAATTTGATGAACAACAATTATAAAAAAGAAAAATGTAGGATTTTTTTTTATTTGGGTTGGGACAACCCTATTATCCTAATTAATATATTTGTTCTTGATAAAAAAAACATTACCTAATAATAATTAACGGACACAACGTTGAGGATAAAGATGGCAAATACACCCGTCCCCGTGGGTATTGTCCGAACCCGTCCCCGTTTTGATGGGGAATCCCCGCATTGACTGGGTATGGGTATGGGTATGGGAAATCCCCGACTTTTTCAGTTGGGTATGGGGATGTACATATACCCGCCATAATATCCGTCCCGCCATATCTCCATTCTCGTTTAAATTATTAAAATATTCACAATTAATCAAGTAACTCATATATATATATATATATATATATAT
>Ga0209589_1004714_pt1 | contig 23422 bp, 7 predicted proteins | sample CowpeawhiteBW_FD_187525 | JGI IMG/M metagenome (GOLD analysis project Ga0209589, IMG submission 187525) | Root nodule microbial communities of legume samples collected from California USA - Cow pea white BW (SPAdes) (version 2) | ecosystem: Host-associated > Plants > Roots > Nodule | place: USA...
TACCAAGAGTCTTGAATAGATGTGATTTTCCAATCTCTTGCTCCTTGCCCTTGTCATAGGTCCTTTGAATTGTAAAGGTTCATCTTCAAGTTCTTCTTGTATGGAATCTAGGGATAGTCCTCTATCAACATACATTAATCGAACAATGAGAGAATGAAAGAAGAAATGAAATTCTTGGTAAGTAATATGTAATCAATGGTTAATTGTAATCATAAAAATTTTAAAAAGTAAAAAAGATATATATATATATATATATATATATATATATATATATATATATATATATATATATATATATATACACTAATAGTAATTTGTATGTCACCCCATAATGAACATTATAAACGATAAATCTACATCACCATGGAAAAATATATTATTTCATATGCCAATCATGCATAACACCAATACCAATAGCAAGTAAAAGAAAAATTGAGATGATCTTAATAAGGTAAGAAAAAAATATCTAAATTATTTGGTCGTTCAGTGTAGTCCTTTTGGTCACTTGAGTTTATTTTATAACTTCAATAATGCTATCATTATGATATTTAATGTTATATGTCCAATAACATTCAATTGTATATTTAGGAAGAGGTAGAGTTGTAAGAATAAGAACCCTCCTCTTGCTCATTCATAAAGTAATGATTTCTTCTTGCATTACTTTAAAGTTAACAATTTTGTTTGACAATCTTAATACACGATTTAGGTTGAATGAGGCAACTTATTGACGTAGCAAAACTCTTTTACGAAGGGGATACATTTTCATAAGAAAAAAAAACATAAAGAATAATGAGTACTTGAAGATTGGCCAGTAGCTATAATGATGTAAAAGTATTTTGAAAACATTTTAGCAAGTTGGCTTTTGATGTAACATATTCTTAAAATAATTTGAAAATCATTGTAGCAAATGTGACTTTTGCTTAAAACAATGTGATGATATTAAACTCAATTTAAAATAATAAGACAAAATATACTATTGAACTTAATTTTTAATTTTTATATTTTAATATAGGTTAAATTATATTTTTGGTCCTCATTTTCGTAGCAAAATATCAATTTGGTCCCTCAATTTTTTTTTATCTCAATTTGGTCCCAATTTTGGGAAATTTGATGCATTCAAGTCCTTTCCGTTAGTGGTGTAGTAACGACATTAAATGGGGTGTCACGTGTCAGTTCCGGAATTTTTTTATTTTTTATTTATTTTTATTTTTTTTTTAAATTTTTAAAAAAATTTAAAAATTTGCCATATGTCAAGCTGACATTGTGTCACGTGGCAGTGATAATGTCACATGTCACAATTATGCCAGATGTCATTTTCCTATTCTCAATTTGGTATAGTATTTTAATTTTTGTCTCAATTTAGTCCCAATTTTTGAAAAAAATTGTGCAATTTTGTCATTCTCCAAATTGAAACCAAATTTAATTTCTATACAAATGTGCACAAATATTTTTATCAAAATTGATATTTCAAGTAAATATTTTTAACAAGATTAAGTTTATTTTAATTTATATTTTACATTAAACTTTATTTAAAATTGTTTTAAAGTTGTTAATAAAAAATAATGCTAATAACAAAAAAAATCATAAATTATATTGATATTTTATTACATCATACTTTAATATTGTTTTTATTTGAATTTATATTTTAAATAATTGCATAGTTTTAAAATGTGTAAAATTAAATAATTTCTATACAAATGTTTTAGTTGGTGTAAAAATAACAATTATATAATTTACGAAAAATTAACTAGTTTATGTAACAATAAAAAGCAAATAAATTTAAAATTTGAAAATAATTTTAAATAAAATTGAATGTGAAACAAATTTAAATAAACTTAGTTTTGTTGAAAATATATAATAAAAATATCAATTTAAATAAAAAAATTAAATTTAATAAAAATATTTGTATAACATTTATATAAAAGTTAAATTTTGTTCCAATTTGAATAACTATATTAATACGTTATATTAATACGTTATACACCATATCTATCTACTCTTTATATGTTGATTTTATAATGTTATTAGTAATTTTATAATATTAAATCGAATGTTACATATATAAAATTATTTAATATTTCATTTATGTAAATTAAAATTAGTATAATAATTTTAAAAGCATACTAAAATATGAATTCTTTTATTATCTTGTGGTAGTAGTTTAATATTTGAATATATCGATAAATACAATTATAATATCTAATTATTAATAAAAATAAATATTTTGTATCTAAAATTATCGAATATTCAAAAGTAATATTGCTCTAATTTAATATCCCCTGACCGAACACACCTCGTAATGGTAAAATATCCTTTCTCATTTCCTACAACAATCCTAACACTGCGTGGAGTCACTCTTCAACGCTGTACCAGTTTGAAAGTCCTTACCTTTTCTCTCTAGATTCAGATTCTCTTCATGGATTTCATGGTATCTATTCTTCCCTTTGTTAGGTTCTTTTTTTATTTTTTTATTTTGGGTTTTAATTTCCTTTTGCAAAACTAGGAGAAGCTGAAAATTTGGAAGAAAAAAACAGACAAAGAATGTGAAGGCCCTCCTGTGTTGTGGTTCGAAACCTCTGTCTCTGTTTGTCGCCGCTTCCAGTTTGAACCCCATGGCCAACTCTCCGTATTCTCCTTCTACTTATCCTCATTGGTGCTTTCAATGTTATTTTTTAATCAGAATTATAATAAAAATTTGTATTAAAGGTCGATATAACAATACCAATTGCGAAGGTGAAACTCCAATTTTGATTTTATAACAACACCACAAACATCTATTGAACTTCATATAGCATTGTTCTTCTTATTGGTCGGGAGACCTTGCGCAAATTTAAGGAAACTTTCCACAAAGCTGTGATTCAAAAAAATTAAGTAGCTAAAATTTGTTCCCTTTATTTTTCACTTTTTCCACGGAAATGCATTTTTTTTCTTTTACTTTTAAGGATGTATCTTATTTCACTTTGTTTTATGTTTCCAAATATTGGTACAATGGTGAAAACAGATTGTGTATTTCTTAAAAATGTCTTTGCTGCGCTGCCTTACAACATTTATTTTTGGTTTTTCTGTAGGTGACTACTATTGGTGATTCTCGGCCAATATACCACAAGATTGTTGACTCATTCCTGAATAAATTTTTCCCTTCAGGATATCCGTACAGGTTGTATGTTCTTTTCCTGAGCATGTTGCGTGCAATGGTGATTTATTTGATTAGCTAATTCATTTTTTCGGTGTTCGGTTTGCAGTGTGAATGAAGGTTACCTCAGATACACACAGTTTCGAGCACTGCAACACACTGCCAGTGCAGCTCTATCTGTGTTATCGACTCAGGTCTTCTTCTAATAACTTGAGAACATCAGCAAATCATGTATCCGCTTTCCTAATGACTCACGCTAGATTCTTTTAGTTAAAACCTATTTGCTCCTAATATTTTGTAGAAACCAGCTGGACTTGGGTTTTTATTATTTTTAAGTAGAGGTCGCTTCCTTATTGTAAGCTAATCCAAACATAGTAGATGTTGGCATGTGAAGGATAACTATAGTTGGTGTATTACTTTATTATCTCATTTATCGTAACTAACATTTGACTATAGTTTGTACCTTACTCAACCTTACAAAATTAGCTCGGTGAAGATTGCACTCTAATTATATATTATAATTTGACCTTATTTTTAGTAAACGTAGGATCTTCAAAACATCCCATCACGCTAATGAATGAACATCTCTAGTATGAGATTAAATATCTGTGGGTGGTCTAACCTCATAGCAGTTACATGATAGTCCCAAAGAACTTGACTAGGATAGACTCGTAATGACATTGATACCATCTTAATAAGTGAGTTTATGACTAACTCAACCTCACAAACTGATTTGTAATATGAGGTTTGCACTTTATTTTAATATTATAATTTGGCCTTCTTTCTAGTGATGTAGGATTTCCAATGAGCTCTTTGCTAAACTGCAAGGTTAAAGCTAAGAGCAAAAGGAAATGTTAGTCAAGGAAATTTGAAGAACAGAGGAATACTTAGAGTCATTTATCATGAATAGTTACACATTGCTTAAAAGAAATGAAGCTAAAACTAGACATTATAATGTAAGAGTACACAAATTTTTCTGTTGGCAGAAAGAGTATTTATTGCCATAAGTTGAAATAAGAGTTGGAAGAGAAGTTGATGTGGCATAACAAGACAACTAGTGAAGTGCTGGAGTGAAAGAGTCCAGCAAAGATGATGTGGCTATGATACAACCGGTGGACCTATTTTAATATATTGCAATGCGTATATATGGAGCATGTTCTTTTTCTATTAATCAACTATTTTCTTAGAAGGATCCTTAAGAAAAATTGAGTTCTAAGTGAGTCTCTTTTAGCCATCCTCCAACAAGAGTCTTAATTGGGAAGAAGGAATATAGAAAATTAGAGCACTAAGCTTTCATTAATATTTGAAGTTGCCATTTAGTTTTGTTAGGAAACTAAATGTATATGTGAGAAGGAAGAGGACAAGTTGTTAGTTGGGGGGTAGTTGGTTGGTTAGGCAGTTGAGGTTAAGGTGTGTTAGTCTTCCGTGATAGTCATCCCTGATGGAAGACTATTTAAGGGGAGGTCTGTGTCTGAGTAGGGGGGCAGTTGTTGTATGTGAGAGTTAGTGACAGGATCCTTAGAGTCCTGTGAAAAGGGAAGCATTATCCCTTGGCAGTATATGTTCACGAACTGTACAATAACCAATAAAAGAAGTCTTTCAGTCATTTTCTCTGGTGTGAGTGTTCTTGGTTACTGATTTGTGCGTCAGTTTGGGGTTCTTTAATCAAAGAATCCTAACAAGTTTCTTTTTATACAATAGTTTGTTATAAGGAAGCACAAGGAGGGATTAAAGGGTGTGGGGAAGGTTAACTTTTACACAAAAGAGAAAGGGGAGAGGCAAGTTTGCTGGAGGGAGTTATCCTTCTTTATCACACTGTGTTCTTAGTCTTTGTTCTGTATCACTGTGATTTCTAATCAGATCCGGATTCAATAGCGATAAAAATCACATTTCTGCAGTCACTGCTATTTGCTGCAGGCTTGCGGCCCACTCCTGCACAAGCAACTGCTGTTAGTTGGGTAATTTGACACTACTTTGCATATGACGATTTCACAGACCAGTTATTGTGCCATGTATTTAATATATAATTCGTTTCTCTTGCCAATATTCAGATTTTAAAGGATGGCATGCAACATTTGGGGAATCTAATATGCAGCAATTTAGGTGCAAGAATGGATTCTGAGCCTAAACGTTGGAGAATTTTAGGTTTGCATTGAAGTTGGAACATTTTCGCTTTTTCTTATTTTAGCTCTTATTTTTCATATTCTATGGTGTATGACTTGAATAAGCCTTCCATCTTGCAGCTGATGTGCTCTATGATATAGGCACTGGTTTGGAAGTGCTTTCTCCCTTGTGTCCTCAGCTCTTTCTTGAAATGGCTGGCCTTGGAAATTTTGCCAAGGTACACGTTTTTATTGAGTTTTTAAAATTAATTTTCATGGTTGCATTTATTGAGCTCATATTCCTCTCTCTTATTCTCCCTGTGAAGACTAGGCTACTTGAAGTAGCTCTCTTGTTTATTGAAGGTGATAACTTTTAACACAATTGTTTTTGGATGGTGGGTGATAACATTTATACCCCTTTTGTGCGGTTGAGTTTCCAAAAAGAAACACACTTGATAGCCCTGAGATCTAGTTTTCCCCTTCCATTACTATGAATATGCATAAAGGATACACAATCAAATATTCTAGGTTGGAGTTTATTTGTAGGGTCTAGGTATGGATAGAACGAGGATATGACTTTCAGTGGGACTTTTGGATCCTAAGATTTTAGAGGGTAACTTATTGATAAGATAAGTGGCAAAGATAAGTGGTAGTAAGAAAAACTTCTTCCCAAAATATCTTAGGAACATGATATTGAAAAATAGAGCTATAGTTTGTTCTAGTAAGTGTCTGAATTTTCTTTTGGCAATGCCATTTTGTTAAGGTGTGTTAACACATGAAGACCTCATTTGATAGAAAGAGTTGAACTCAAGATTAAAGTAGTCCTTGGCATTATCAGAACTAATTATCTTAATATTGGCTCCGAATTGATTCTTAATTATTTTGACAAACTGAATAAAAACAAAACTAACCCCAAATTTGTGTTTCAATAGAAAAATTCAAGCCACCTAGGTACAATCATGTATAAAGTTAGGTTTAATAGCCTTTTTTGTCTCAATTTTTGTTGGAATTATTCAATGAGGTCTCAGTTTTTTTCATCTCAATGTAGTCCTCATTTTTGTTAAAAAAAGTCAATGTGATCCCTTTCGTTAAATTGATACTGACATCATTTAGAGGGTAACAATGTTGCAATGTAAATGACATGTGGCATTGTAAATATTCAAGGTGGCTGCCACATGTCATTTACATTGTCACGTTGTTACCTTCTAAATGTTGTTACAACCAATTTAACAAAAGGGACCATATTGACTCTTTTTAACAAAAATGAGAACTACGTTGAGATGAAGAAGAATTGAGGGACTGCATTGAATAATTCTGACAAAAATGGGACCAAAAAGGGTATTAAACCTGAAATTTATCAACCATTTAGCATGTCATATTAGGGGCATTAGTTGGACCTCATACATTTGTATGAATAAGATTAAAAGGGATATGACTCCTCTTATTGCAAATGGGAAAATTTACACACTTATGTTAGTAGACTCACCGCACAGTAGAGAATCTCTACCTTTAAGTTCTGAATCAAAGAAGGAAAATTAATTTTACAACTTGAAATGAAGTATGTCCCTACCGACAATGGTATAGTTGAGCTTTCTCTTTATTGGTCATAGTGGATTCAGATATGAGAGAGTGACTATTGATAGACTGATAGACTAATTAGAGTTTTCCATGTAGTAAAGACCATTTCATTCTCTAGCATATCTAGTCATATGTTGCTATATGATTTTCATCTGCTGTGGACATTCTGTTCTTGTTAGAACATGGATAATATGTGGACAAGTATTTGGGTAGAAGGGTCATATGGTTAGTGGCTCCAGAGTCTATTATCCAATAGTGAGTAAAAGGTGTATCTTAACCTTTGAGACCAAAGAAAATGGAAATTTACTAGAATATGTTAAAGAGATAGTACATGTGGGCTTCTCCAATTTTCTAAAGAAGGATGTTGCTCTTTCTATATATTCATGATTCAGTTGGATAGAGACAAATTATTCACCTTGTCTATTAACAATGTGTGTTTGTCCTTGCTCTCCCCTCTTTAGGACCTCATTTTTTCTCTCATTCTCCGTTTTGCCCTACTTTTTGCCCCATTCTCCTTTGTGGCCTGGCCTCCTTTCTACCCTAATTCTCAACTTGGGGGTTTTCCATATAATTTCCAGCACGTCTCCCTTGTGTGACGTGGCTTGATGGAATAGGTATACCAAACCTCCTCGGATTTTCTTCATATTTGGAATCCCGTTTTTTCTTTGGTTAGAAATCATTTTTGTCACTCCTTCAACTACCATTATTGAGTTCTCAGTAGTTGTTTGGAGTCTCCAGCATCAGTCATCTCCTTTCACTTCGGATAATGGATACCACTTCATTAATCCCTTGAACCTTCTCTTTTCCCAAAATTTGGACTTGGACCTGATCATATTTTGGATTCAAGCCTACCAAATAATCATAGATTCTATCTTGTTCAATATACTCTTTCAGGATTTGAGTCTTTTGGACACTTTGCTTTTATAACTAGTGATTTACATCATAAATTTGAGCAGCATCCTTGGCCTTAAAATAGGTTTGTCTAGTGCCTCCCAAATTTCCTTTGCTGATCTAAGAAACATGCAGGTATCACCAATCTCTACAACCATTGAATTCCACAGCCATGCCATGATCATGGAATCTTTCTTCATCCCAGAATTTGAACTTGACATCATTTTCATGAAGTGCATTATTAGTCAAGTGATTAACCTTACCTTCTCCTTTTAGTATGGTCTTTTAGGATAATTTTTTTCCATTTAATTTGTAAGCAGAATGGACATTCTGCAATTCTCTGGCAGTCTAGGATCTGTCCCCAGTTTCCATTCTTGAATTCTCAAACTTAGTCACACAAGGGGACTATGCAGCAATAAAGGCCACAATAGGGATCAGAGAGATGCAACAATGAAGGTTGTAACTTGCTCCAGGGTTAGCAGCACTGAAGGTTGCATTTGAGGGTTTTATAAACATAGTTAGAGACTCCTAAAGATCAAGAGCTCTGTGATACCATCTCAGATTCAAAAAGAATAATATATTTCTTCTATATTTGAATAATGAGGCCTTTGGATCTATAAATGCATGAGCCTGCTAGTCACTTTAGGAAATATAAAGAGTTAATTCTATGAAAACAAATCCCTATAATTATGGGATTGTTTTTAAATACATAATCCTAGTATTAATGGCAAGATACACAATAATAAAGAATAAAATTATAGTAAGGATAAAATAAATAAAAAAAATCTAAAATACATACTAAGATACATAATGAGCAGCACAGTTTTAACAGTTGACATACAAGTTAATAAAATACTACTTTCTCATTCTCATTCATGCTTATGTTTGTCATGATAGAGAATATTTTTTGTTCGGTAAAAGTAACTGTTCATTAAACCATTCCATGTTGGGTATAAGCTTACCTTTCCATTTATTTTGGAGTCAACAGGGAATGGCAGTTGTTGCATCAAGAGCTACAAGATTACCTATATATTCTTCATTCGCTAAAGAAGGAAATCTAAGTGACCTATTTGCTAGAGGGGAGGCTATTTCAACTCTCTTCAATGTTGTTGGAATTGGAGTTGGAATTCAATTAGCATCGACTGTATGTGCATCAATGCAGGGAAAGGTATAGACCCGTATCAAAATTTTGAGCAACATATTATGTAAAAGTTATGGGATTTTTGGTAGATCCTGTGGTAACCATATTGGTTATTTTCCATTAAAAGCATTACTAAAAGAAAATAACTTTATTATTATTGGATAGAAATAATAGTTTTGAATTTGTATGAATGCAAACTGATGGAATATAAAACATTTTTTTATTGTTAGTTGGTTGTGGGACCTCTACTATCATTTATACACATATACAGCGTTACTGAAGAAATGAGAGCTACTCCTGTGAATACCTTGAATCCACAAAGAACTGCATTGATTGTGGCTGATTTTCTGAAGGTGTGGTCTGAGTTTTTGTAAATGAACTCTTGGTTTCCATTCTTTATTTGTGAAACTGAAATGCTGTTGGACTTTTGATTGAGTACAAGCCAGGCTGGAAACGTATCAAGCCCAGCTGATCTAAGATATCGAGAAGATTTGCTATTTCCTCGGAAGCTAATAGAAGATGCTGGAAACGTAAGAGCGGGTAGGGCTTTGCACAAGGCAATTAGGCCTTCAAAGCTTATTGAATTAAAACAAGTATTCCCTGGGGAGAAGTTTCTTTTAAATGGTGATAATAGGTGCATTGATATGGTGTTGGAGCAAGATGCTATTGGTGAAGATGCATTGAGAGGGTGGCTAGTTGCTGCATATGCTGTACAATTTGACAAGTCCTCTCATGAGCTCAGTAACAGTACCCTGCTGCAGGCCTATGAGAAAATGAATGAGGTGTTCCCTGTGTTTTTGAAAGAATTAGAGTGCAAAGGGTGGCATACAGATCGTTTTCTGGATGGAAGTGGGAGCCGCTTTGCATTCTAGTGTTCAAAATTTAATACAGATAGTGGTTTTACTTTAGTACTTTTTTTTACCTATTCTGAGAGAGTGGGTGCATTGCATGCATGCCCTTGGTTTGTATGTAAAGGGTCAATAGTCCATATCCTGCAGAATAAAATTGAAGTTCTTACTACGGGATTAGTAAAGACACTTCAACATTTAACTAAGTGGTATTTCTATAGAAAGATTGTTTACTTTATTTGATTCTATATATGTTATATGAAATTTGTTACAATTCCACGTGGTTTCTAGAATACGACTAAAATAGACTGTACAAGTAAGTACAAGTATTAATTCACAAGTGATTTTTAATTAAGGGTGTCAAAGTAAACTATTTCGGCTTACATGGGTTGATTCATTACGGGTTGGATTAAAAATAAGTCAGCTCAATCTGGTCCAACCTATTATGGATTGGTGGGTTAATGAGTTAACTCACTTACAAATATTTTTTTTTTTTGCAATTTATTTTATATATTTATTTCAATAAAATAAAAGTGTTGACTTGATTTATTTATTATAATAGAAGAATCAAAGTTTTCACCTAATTTTTAAAATATTATTATAAAGATAATAGTTAAAGATTAAAGTATCAACGTATATAACTTGATAAACAAATAAATTAAATATTCAAACTATTCAAATATTATAGAGTAAGATTCTAGTATTTAAAAATATTAAATTGTGAACCTATATAATTAGAAGTAGTAAATAATTATAATAAAAATATTGTAAAATTGTAAAAAAATAATAATAATGTTGTTGTTGGTGGGTTGCGGGTTAACCATTTTCAATCCGGCTCAAACCCGTTTAATTCGTGGGTTAAGTTGGGTTTAGTTCAACTCACTTTTGAAAAAAATGAAATTTTCTCAATTCAACTCGACTTAAATTCGTGGTAAACTGGATTAGCTCATAGATTGAAATTTATTTTGACATCTCCATTTTTAATATGATATCATAATATTATTTCAGTGATGTTTGTTATGTCTTTTGTGATAATAGTATTTACAAAAGTCAAATGTCATATTTAACATTTATCTTGTTGAAGATTTTACATTATTTAGGGCTACAACTAATAATAAGAACAAATTATATTTTATAAAGGCTTGTAATTTTTATAATTTAAATTAAAAAATGTTAATATTTTTTAAATTTTATTTATCTACATTAGACATTTTTATTTATTTAAATGGGATGGTGTAACATGCGAATTAACAGTCATAAACTACTAGAAGTATTTTTCTTACTAATATTATTTATAATAATATTTTTTTTATTTATATTATTACGAATATTATTATGATAGTATTATTATATTAATTATTATTATTATTATCAAAGTTGTTATTATTATTATTATTAAAATTATTATATTAATTTTATAATTTAAATCATTAAAATAATAATAACAATACTAAATTTTATTATTGTTATGATTTTTATTATTATTGATGTTATATCAATTAAAATTTACATTATTGTTATTATTTTTGTTGTTAGTTATAATTATAGTAAGAAAAATAAATTGTTATTATATTATGATTATTAACATTATTATTAGTATTATATTATTATTATTTCTATATTTAAGTAATTTTTTGAATTCAAATAATTAGTTCCAAAATTAATAAAATAATAAAATTGAAAAAATAATATTTTTCATCATGAATAATTATTTATATTTAAAACAAAATAATAATAACAAAGGACATTAAATATGTATATCTCTTCTTCATAGTTGTTATATTATCATTATTTTTTTTTGTCACTGGATAATATTATTATTATTATTATTAATAATAATAATAATAATAATATAGATAGACAGATATTTTATTTTTATTTACTTCAGAATCATAACATTTTTTATTTGTTTAGTAGTTGATTTATCTTGAAATATTTCATCCAGAAGTAGTTACAATAAATAAATTAATAAAACTGAAAATTATTTTTTATTATTATAATAATTGTACTATATTTATAATGGTTATTATTATTATATTTCTATTAACGTATTATTATTATTATTATATTACTATATAATAATAATAATAATTATTATTATTATTAGTTTTATCAGTACGAAATATTATTTTTATAGTGATATTATTATGATAATTAAACACTCATTTTAGTTTTATTTATTACCAATCTTATTTTAATTATTTGTAATTTTTTATTTATTTGTTATTTATTTACTGATACATTTGAGGATTATTTGAATTCAATAAATAGTTACAAAAGTAATAAAATAATAAAATTTAAAACAATTTTTTTGTAATGAAAAATTATCTAAATTTAAAATAAAATAAAATTAATAGGATATAATTTTAAAAACAAAATAGGACACTAAAGATATGTATCTTTACTTATATGTATTATTATTATTATTATTATTATTATTATTATTATTATTATTATTATTATTTATCATGGGATATTATTATAGCATTATTATTATTATAATTATAATAATAATAATAATAATTATTATTATTATTAATATAGACATCTTATTTTTATTTAATATGGGATCATATCTTAATTATGTGTATTTTTTAATTGTTTTATTGTTGATTTATTTTTAATTCTTTGAACTCAAAAAGTAGTTACTAAAATTAGTAAATTAAAATAAATAAATAATATTTTTTTATAATGATAATTATATTGCATTTATAATAATTATTATTATTATATTACTACAGTGATATTATTATTATTGTTATTATCATGGGATATTATTATAGTGATATTATTATTACTATTGTTATTACTATTTTTATCATTACCATTATTATTATAGTTAGACACATATTCTTGTTTTTGTTTACTACAAGAGTATATCTCAATTACTAGCACTTTTCATTTGTTTTGTTATTGATTTATCTCAACATCAAAATAATTATTTAAATTTAAAAATTAATTACTAAAATTAGTAAAATAAAAACACTGATAAGTAATTTTTTTATATGAATAATTATTTCAATTTAAAAGTGATAGTTAAGAAGGTAAATTTAAAAAATTAAGAGAGGACACAAAAAATATGTATTTTTTATATATATAATTATAAATTTTTGTCACTAATATTAGTGTTAGTATTAATATTTATATTAATAGTTTTAGCATAAATATTTTTATTATTATTGATAATGTTGTTATTATTATAAGTATTTTTTTAATTATAAAAAATTGTTATTGTACTACATAAATTTATTAAAAGACTCCGTATGCATGGGTCATAGACCAGTTATTTTAAAAGCAATGTTCTATAAGATTACATCAAATTAATAATGCATCAAACATTAAGTTTTTAAAATTAAGATATAATTAATATCTAGGCTTAATTATTCTAAACATACCTAGTTTTGGTTCCAAAATTTTAAAAATAGTACTCACTTCTAAGTTTCTGTCCAGCCATGCAAAATAACTAACATTATTACGAGTGAATACCAAATACTGGAAGCAAAAGTATTATTCTCTTTTTTATATGTCAGAAGATTGAAAGCCAAAGAAAAAAAATACGTACTTACTGTCTTATTTTTTTTTTATATCAAAACTGATTAATGTAATATCGACTTTATATTTTTGTTAATAGAAATGAGGTATATTTTAATATGTTATTGAGCAGTCAAAAAGTTTTTATCAAAAATTTGAGATATATAATATCCATAAATTAATAATAATAATAATAATAATAATTATATAATATAATAGATATTAAGGAATAATATAATTTATATAATATAATAGATATTAAGGAATAATATAATTTATTAATATCAATCAATAGTAAAATAAAAAATAATAATTTGATATAATAAAAATATATAGATTACACCATAATCAAATATTATACTCAAAGATCAACCTTATAAAACAAACCCCTGTCCTCAAAAATTTTTCCTGTGAACCAAGTAAAATAGCAAATAGTATGAGTGAATACCTCCAGCAAGACTACGTCGTTTCGGAGGAGATCGGCAGGGGAAGATTCGGTACCGTTTACCGATGCTCCTCGGCGGACTCCGGCGAGTCCTACGCCGTTAAATCGATCGACAAGGTAGCCATAACTGCCGGCGGAGACTCCCTGGACACCCAATGCCTCTTTACTGAGGCCAAGATCGTTCAGCTGCTCTCCCCTCACCCTCACATCGTCACTCTTCACAACCTCTACGAAGATGAAAAGCACCTCCACATGGTTCTCGACCTCTGTTACGAACCCACGTTTCATCTCCAGGTCATGCCGGAACGCGAAGCTGCTTCGATGATGTGGCAGCTCATGAAAGCCGTGAGCCACTGCCACCGTTTCGGTGTGGCCCACCGAGACATAAAGCCCGACAACATTCTTCTCGACAAGGAGAATCGGCTGAAGCTAGCCGATTTCGGCTCGGCTGACACTTTCAAAGAGGGCGACCTCATGAGCGCGGTGGTGGGAACACCGCATTACGTGGCTCCGGAGGTCCTCGCCGGAAGTGGTTATACCGAGAAAGTTGACGTGTGGAGTTGCGGCGTGGTTTTGTATCAGATGTTGGCGGGGGTTTTGCCCTTTCGAGGCGATTCCCCTGTGGAGATTTTTGAGGCTGTTCTGCACTCCAGTTTGAGATTCCCAACCTGGGTTTTCTCTTCTGTTTCACATTCCGCCAAGGATCTCCTTCGTAGAATGTTGTGCAGAGAAGTCTCTAGAAGGTTCTCTGCTGAACAAGTTCTGAGTAAGTTTTGGCTTTCAAAGAATATGATTAGTTACAGAAATTACAGTTTAAAGGATTGCTAATTTTTGTTTTTGAAATTTTGCATGAACAGGACACGGGTGGTTTAGCATTATTCAACAGAGTGACTGATGTATGTTTTGAAACAAGTTGTCTAATGTGGCTTAGTGAGAAGAGAAGGTTTGATGTGTAACTATATAAATTGCATATTTTCCTTTCATCAATCTAACTGTATAATTCAATATTTCTACAGTAAATAAATTTTCACATTATCCATTACTCCCATTAATTCTAGCGGAATCTATTGCCATTTTTTTCTTTGTGGTTAAGATAAAATTACATTATGTCTTTCGTATCCGTTTCTTAGCATATCTTACGTGTGTTTATTTATTTTTATACGCCTTAATTTAGTTTTTATGGAAATTTGATGCACTAATTTTTTTTTTCAGTAGTTAACACCGTGCTAAAAATACTATACGTTAGTTCATGATTTGTTTTTATTCTTTTTAAAAAATACAAATTTATCATATGTCAAGTGATCGTATTATATAATTGTAATGATATGAATATGACGTGATAATAATAATAATACATGTCACTATCACGTCAATAAGTATTATCTTAATCTTAATTTAATCTTTAAATTTATTATTTTGATTCAATTAATTTCTATTTTATTTAAATTAAATAATCTTATCTTTCTTTAAATTGAAATTAAAATTTATTTTTATATTAATATTATACCGAAATTTTTATTTTTATTAAATTTTTATATCATCATAACAGACCCACTTCTAGCGTACCAATGCATAGGTGTATAATGCAACATGACTCCAACTTGCAAGATTACATCTCACACACATTCATCTTATATAGATATTCATATGTATTCACCAATTCAACCCATGCCAACACTTGAATTTAACTACAAGTTAATCTTACTCACAAAAACTCTAAAACAACAATCATTTGAATTCAAAACAACAACAACATCGCATTTAAAACAGTAGCAGTAACATTGCTAAAAAAAACAGCAACAATAACATAGCTAAAAAAATAGCAACAGCAGCATCGCATATAAACCAACAACAACAACAAGAATTATAATTTAACAGAGGTAGCACTGTATTCACCCAAACTTGTAAATGAAATTAACTTTTTCAATCTACATATTCTTAAATATTTAATGCAACACTTTTCCTTTCCTTTTTTTTAAATAATATATCTTTTTCCTATATAATATATTACTATCACCTTTAATTTTCACTCATACTCAAGATATCAAAGGTAACGTCAACCTCCCCTGCTCCCAAACATATTATAAGAAAACAATCTCCAAATGCTACGTTTCCACTTCATAAATAAAAAAACTACCTTGTGCACTGCCATAACAACAAGAACCAAAAACCAACAACCCGCTTTGGCATTATACGACAACCGACATTTACTATTAATTCTCCTTCTATTCCAACTAATATAAATAATTAAACCACAATTTATTATAAGGAAAATTACCGTATCCAACCAAATGAATTTTTTTATCTCCAATAAAATATTATTTTATATTGTTAAGATTATATATATTCTCTAGCCTAATACAAACAACTTAGATTTAATTAATGTTATAAACCGTGTACTAACGTAAAGTCATGTATAACCCATATACAATTTTAAGATCCTTAAACTCCATAAGGATATAATATTAAATATAACAATTTTAAGATCCTAACGTAATATTATCACCTAACCACTCACAAGGTAAGCTCCCTTCGCGACTAGGACTTGATCCAATCCAATGGTTAGGACCTCCTGCATCTCTTCACGACATAACCTACTCTACTCTACTTGAGTGTGAGTAGTTATTAAAGAAAAGATATCACCATAAAGAATCCTTATGTTATTGTATATACTAGCATACCATTAGTTAGAATTTCTCCATGAAATTCTATAATACAAATCTCTTTACATGCTTTGAAACACACAACCCATCCCATTCATCATTATAAATTATATATAGAACACTCACAACAAACACATGATTTGAATGATCTTTGTCTTGACTCTAGAACACTTGCCCAGCGAATCAATTTTCTCACTGGGCGAAACACTAGTTTCGACCAGCGACCAAATGGTCGCCCGACGAGCAATTCCATTGGGAGTGCAGGGAATTAATTCCCCCATAAATCGCCCAGCGAGCACACTTGTCCAGCGAGGTACGAATCAGAGGCATCTCTGTTTTAAGAAGTCGCCCATCGAGAACTACTCGCCTAACGACCTCCATATTAGAGTTGCCCATGATCCATAATTCGCCCAATGAGTATTTACTCGCCCAGTGAATCTGCATAATTATGCAGAACAACAGTTTTCTGCATAATTCTGCTGTCCTGGCCAGTCCACTTCCTCAGAGAGTTCTTACAGACATTAGACAACACACAAAAGCTTAATGCAACAATGTCATCAGTGTAATTTGGTACTATCATACATATCATATACCGATCAAATGCAACACAACACTCATTTCAAATTACCCCCAATCCACATGCATTTCAAACACAAATTTCACAATTAAAACTCAACTTAAACCATGAAATCTATAAATCAGACAAGTATGCAATAGTTGAACAGTGTAACTAGCTTCCCTTACTTGTGATTGACTCAAACGACAATAGAGTAACCTAAAACCCTTTTTCTACTGTCAGTGCTCACAATTCAACCTAGAAATATCAGAAACACGATTAGGGAACATCATTAGAATCATTGATTAGTAGAGATTCTTACACGATATAAAAAAGATCACATGAAGGGTTTTAAGAGAAGACCGAGAAAAGAGTAGAAATACAACTTACTCAATTCGAAATTATCATTGGACAAACTTGAAGATCTCGCTGCAGTGATCACTCTAGCGGTCTCTGATCTTCAAAAGGATGAGAGTACAGTGAGAGGTTTTAGAGAGAAGTGAGAGAGAGTTTAGAGAAACAAAGTTTTAGAGAGATAATGTTTTCTAAATAATGAAATCCTTTTATAAATTCCTATTTATATATAAACAAATTATTATTAAAATAATACTAGGATCTCATTATTTTAAACGCTATCACTCTTAAGGTATGATTTTATAGGTTCTCACAGATGGAATTTTATACTATTTCAATACTTATATAATTGCTTATTAGTTAGTTTGTGAAATGATAAAGACTAACATCATGTTTGTTTCTACAAAATTTTGTAAATATTTTTTGACATGCAATAACCAAAAATGGTAGTTTATAAAACAAGATTAGACATTTTTGTGTTTGAAGGAGTATAACAAATATAGTTGTTACTTAACTAATTTATTTGTTTAAAATTTAAACAAATTTTCACAATCATTTTGATTTCCAATTTTGTGTAAATAGTAATAGAAGAATACAATGTAAAGAATAAGGAGAAAGAGAAATACATAAGATATTTTATATTGATTCATTTGACTATATAGACTATATCTAATTTTTTATCAACAAATTAAGGTTCATTAAGCATAGTAAAATTGTGAAGTACAAGGTGAATATTCTTTGGGTTCATAGGGTTTCTAGATAGCTCCTTGATTATTAGCCACTCCTAGTTAATCCTTTGAATATTGCTTGGGTTTGTAATAACTCCTAGTTAACCTCTCGAGTATCGTTTGAGCTTGTAATCCCTAATAGTTAATCATGTCTGAGTTTGTTTTGTTTTTTTGGCTTACAACCACTCCTAGCTGACTTGGTACAAGTATTTTTCAATATGTCTCTTCCAGTTTAATAAAATATTCTTTCAACAAGTCATTTATGGCTTAACCAAATATTGTTTCAACAAATTGTTATGGTTTAACTAAATCTTTTTTCAACAAGTCATTTGACTTACCAAATATTATTTGAAGTTTCTTATGGTTTAACTAAATCTCTTTTCAACAAGGAAATTCTAACTTAACTAAATAAATATTTTCTTTCACAGGTCACTCATGGCTTAATCAATTGTTCTTTGAATTGTAACCAAAATTCTGTCTAATAATGAATTATTGTTTGTGAAATAGTCATTTATTGGCTAAGATAAAAAAATGGTTAAATATATTTTTAGTCTCTGAACTTTGACCGAAAATTGGAATTCGTCCCTGTTCGAAACTTCAATACATTTTGGTAACTTTAAAAATGAATGAATATAGTCCTTTTAACCAAATTATGAAGTCCTGTATGTGGTAAAGAAAGCATTCTCCGGTGGGGTACTAATCCTCATAAGGATAAATGGGAGGAGTTGCCGTTGGAAATCAACTCCGATGCGGTTAAAATATTCTATGCATGAGGATTCCATGATAGGGGATGCTACTAAGGATATGACATTGTTTCCAAATTTGTTGTATTTTGCTTTATTTGATAAAAATATCATTTGGGTTTTCATAAATTTGTTGTAAAAGCGCTTGGTGTCATATTGAGTTGATAAATAAAAATAATAGGAAAAAGTATATTTGTGTTAGGGAAACATCACAGGTATATTCACTAAATGCATACTAGCTCCTAAAGGATGTCGTGGAGGCAGAGAAAAAAGTATATATAATAAATATAATAAAATAAAAAAGAGGAAAAGAAAAGAAAGGAAGGAAAAGTAGGATTTTGTGCATCCATGCCTTCATGCACCCTCGTAACATCAAACCATTCATTTTTATTATCAAGACATAAATTTGGAAAGTTCAAAAAAGGAAAATAAAAGCCCACAAGGGCAAGTTTTTCACATGAATCTCACTCGGTCTCTTTTTCTCAATAGGCATTCACGAGGTGTTTGTCTGCACTTAAATCAAAATTTAGGATCTCCTTTGGATATAAACCCTCTCATCGGGATTGGTCTAGTCTTTTTTACAAAAAGGATATATTTTTTTTTGGATTAGGGTCCCCTACGTGGTAATGGTTGCCAAATCCTTTGGATATAGATCCTCTCCCTGGGATCGGTCTAATCTGTTTCAAAAAGGATATGTTTCTTTTTTGGATTGGGGCCCTCTATGTGGTTATGGTTATCGAATCCTGTTCAAAAAAAAAAGAATCAAATTTGCAAAAAGGATAGGGTTTTCAATCAGGGCTCTTTACGTGGTAATGGTTGTCAAATCCTTTGGATATATAACCTCTACTCAGGATTTGTCTAATCTTTCTTAAAAAAGAAATCAAATATGCAAAAAAGATATGTTTTTCCGGATCGGGGCCCTCTATGTGGTAATGGTCACCGAATCCTTTAGATATAGACCATCTTCTCGGGATTGGTCTAATATGTTTCAAAAGAGTCAAATTTGCAAAAATGAGTATTGATTTTTTTCGGATCGGGACCCTCTACGTGGTATTGGTCACCAGATCTTCTGGATATATATCATCTCCTCAGGATTGGTATAACCTTTTTTTCAAGGGAAAAATAAGGTTTTTGGGTCGTGACCTTTGTGTTTTGGTCATGGTATCCGTTTAAGCTTAATGATTTAATGTTTGGTCATCTTTGTTTCTTTTGAAACAGGATGAAATTAATCTCTATATCTTTACTTATTTTTTTCTGATAATATGAAAATGTCAAATTCTCATATTATCAAGCAAAATCTAAGTAAAGAGGGGCAACTGTCAACACCAAATTTCGTCCGGCTTAATAAAATAACAATAATAATAATAATAAATATAAATAAAAATAAAAATAAGAAATAATTTCTTTGAAAATTTTAATTTTCTTTTTCTAAATAAAATATGTTAATAATAATAAATAAATAAATAAAAGGAAAAAATATGTTTTAATCTTTTGTGTGTTTTCTTTTGACGTCTTGTTTTTATTTTTTAGTTCAATATACTTTATCCACCCACACCATAATTTATTGTAACTAACAATAGCCCAATACTTTTATATTCTCACCCCAACTCTATGCTCTGCCACTTCTGCTCCAGATCAAGAAGTTAGTGATATGATTCTAATAATTGGAAACAAAATCTCTTCTAATTAGAATCAATTTTTCTCATCACGTTTGATTTTATGTTCTAATTTTTCTGTGTGATTTGATTCTCATAATGTGTTAATATCGAGACCAATTCTTGTCTTTTAGAATTCTTTGAAATCAAGATTGACCTTATTATGAGATTACATTAGATTTATAATTTTGTGTATATAATTTTGTTGTGTCATTCCTAGTATTTCAAAGCCTCATTTTTTTCTCTGTTTTTTTTTATCAATTATATGATTTGTTTTGTGGGTGAGTTTGAATGGGTTTTTGATTTTTCCTTGATTATAATTTTTGTCCACTTGGATGGTGTAGTGCTAAATACATTAATTGAATGAAAAGTGTGGTTCTACTTTGAGTTTTAACATTACATATAGTGTGGGACCCATTTTGATTTTAATGTTTGATCTTAATTCGATTTTCTTTCTCTCTATATTTAATAATTAACATCTTTGTCTAAGTCATATGTGTGCGATTGTGTGCATCCTTTTCAATGAGTTTTTTTTCTTTTACAACAAATAATATAAAAAAAGAATGTAAAAAAAAAGTTGAGAAATATTTTTATTTTTTTGTTACTTTTAGTGTCTGTCCGATCGTTTGTGTCGTGTGACACCTAAAGTATCTTTCTTTTTCCTAATATATATATATATATATATATATATATATATATATATATATATATATATATATATATATAAAAGAAGTTTAAAGGATTGAAAAATAAAAAATAGCTTTATTTGTTTACATTTATTATCTATTTTATCGCTCGCGTCGTGTGTAACACCCTAATTTTGGGATATCACGGAAAGTTAGAAAATGGACGTATTTGGTGAAAAAAGATTATCATTTAAAATAAACTAATTAAAAACTTTTAACTTGATTTAAATTATGTAGTTCAAGACGTTAGTTTGTTTAAAAAAAATTCAAACAACATTTACGAACAAGAAAATTACATAGTTTTCAGTATTTGATTTAAATAAACTAAATAAATTATAAGAGACTCCCAAGTTCATCCTCAACCTCTCGTCATTCTACTCCATGCCAAAATTATCTGCAATACCATCTACTCCCGTATAACACACATGTTACACGATTATCACACATACAACAAACACACAAACAAACAAATAGGGGTAAGCTAACCACAAACAATAATATATATAAAAGAATTTTTGTACTATAATCCATATGTAAACAAACTCCAGGATAATTCATAAAACATGCACACCACGATCATGGACTATCAATAAAACAAAAAAGGAAACATAAATGCTGCAACACAAGGTCTCAACACATAAACTCTAACATCCTGATTGGATATTACTTATTTAGAATTAAATATAATAGAAATACTATTAAACTGGATTTATTAATAAAGTATTTTCCCAAAAATGCGGGAAAATTAAAAGTTTAGTTTATACGCGCCAAAAGATCAAATCCATAAATGTGTTCTACTCCATGCCAAAATTATCTGCAATACCATCTACTCCCGTATAACACACATGTTACACGATTATCACACATACAACAAACACACAAACAAAAAAAATAGGGGTAAGCTAACCACAAACAATAATATATATAAAAGAATTTTTGTACTATAATCCATATGTAAACAAACTCCAGGATAATTCATAAAACATGCACGCCAAAAGATCAAATCTTCTGGAACCTCGTCGTAAATTGCCACGATCTTGCACACTCCATTGGACTTCCAAAACCACCAGGGTACAACCTCGAGTGGCCACGTGTTACCCTAATACAAGTTACACTCGTAACTCGGCCCCCAACAAAGCATCGCCTCATGACCTCCATCCAAAGCGGTGTAGAAATCCTCCTCGCCATCCAACTCTGCACCCAAAACCTCCTGGCGCACCTCTCGTGTCGCTAGGCGAAACTTGGTTCCAGACTGCCTGGTGGGTCTCCCACGCCGCCAGGCGCCAAGCGCCTGCTAGTGCTTCTGCAACACCACTCTCGCCTGGCGAAACCAACCCTACCACTAAGCACCACGCACGTCCAGTGGCCACTGCCACTGTTTTGGGACTCTATCGCCTAGTGGCTTGTCCCGCGTCGCCAGACACTAACTCTTGGGTTTTACTCCAGAGTTCACTTTGTGGCCTATCTCCTAGCGATTTACACGGTTCCGCTAGACGCACACCAGTAACTGGTAATTTACTGGTATTTGGCACTCTAGAATAGGTTCCAATGAACCTATTTACATAAGACACTCAGTTCACGCAAAACATGCATCCATGACAAGTAAATAGACTTTCATATCATTAAGTTGAACTCAACTACACAATATCACATGGTCATACATCAAACACAACCATATTCTTGCTTTTATACATCCCAGAGAATCACAATAAATCCACATAAAACCATCAAAACAAAGTGTTATACCTAACACGCAGTCCTGGCCAATCAAATAATATACAAACCAGGAAGAACACATAATCATTTCCCCAAAATATTCCACGAACAATAAAATAGTAATAATGAATAATAAAAAAACAAAAACAATAATATAATAATAATAATAATAATAATAATAATAATAAAACGAAACAATATAAGTAAAAAAACTAATAATGAAAATAATAATAAAATAAAATGAAACAATAATAGTAAAACAATATTACTAATCACATAAAATAATGAGATAAAATAATAATAATAAAATAATACAACAATAAAAATAAAATAAAGCAATAATAATAAATAATAATGATAATAAAATCATAAATTAAATAAAAAACTGATAATAATAAACATAATAAAATAATAATAATAATAATTATTATAATAACAATAATAAAACGAAATTTTAAAAATAAAAATAATAATAATAAAAATAATAATATAATAAAATGAAAGAAATATAACAAAACAGTAATATTAATAAAATAAAATAATAATAATAAAATAATAATAATGATAAAACAAAGCAATAATGATAAAATCATCGATAAAACAAAACAATGATAATAATAACAATAATAATAAAATAATAGTAAAATAAAAT
>Ga0209589_1004715_pt1 | contig 23418 bp, 17 predicted proteins | sample CowpeawhiteBW_FD_187525 | JGI IMG/M metagenome (GOLD analysis project Ga0209589, IMG submission 187525) | Root nodule microbial communities of legume samples collected from California USA - Cow pea white BW (SPAdes) (version 2) | ecosystem: Host-associated > Plants > Roots > Nodule | place: USA...
AAAAATATTTTTAAAATTTATCAACTAGGTTTCATTAATGTTTGCAAATTTAATAAATGTTTTGGTTCTCATTAAATTTTATTTGGTATTCTAATATAAAATGTAAACAATTATAATTTATTTCAAAGTATTTGATATCGAAAAAATAACCATACTCCTAATATTGAATATTTGATAATATTATGTTTCCTTTACCGTAATTTTTTATTATTTTATAAAAATTAATTAAAATTAATATTAAAGTAGTAAGAAAACGGGTACGGGTATGGGTATAAGATTATACCCGTTACCCGGTGGGGATGGGGATGAAATAAAAGTTTGATACCCGTTGAGTTTGGGTATGGGGATGGGGATGAACTTTTTTTACGGAAATGGGTATGGAATAGTGAAACCCGTCCCCGCCCCGCCCCGTTGCCATCCCTAGCGACAACGACGGTGGTGGTAGCGGCAGTGACAGCGACGACGACCACGAAGAAGAAAACGAAAAAAAAAATTGAAAGAGGGAGGAGGAAGAACATGAACAGTGCAACAAATTTACCAACGGAATTTTTGGTAATTACCAATGGATATTTTGGTCGATAATTACCGACGGATTTCTCTGTCGATAATTACCGACAAATTTTACCAATTGATTTTTTTGTCGATAATTACTAACGGAGCATGATTTCTATCGATAAAATTTTACCGACAAGCATTTTACTGACGAATTTTGTACCATCGATAATTCGTTGGTAATGTTGATTTAGCGACGAATTTTGACTATTACCAACGAATTTTGACCGTCGGTAATATCAGTTTTTAGCTAATAACATGGTTAACAAACATTGCGTGGTAGATGACTTTCCATGAAATCCATACAAGAGCTTGAAGAGGAACATGATAATTCAAGGGACCTATGATAAGATAAAGAACTTAAAGGATGAAAGAACAAATATCTTTAAGATTCATGATGATACAAGAAGCTCAAAGAGACTAGAACATGAAGATAATAGCTTGTAGATCACTTCTAGAATAAAAGTGCTAATTGTACGTTCACTAGGCGAACACTTTTTTGAATTGTAATTGTCACTAGGCGACTTGGCTTGCTAGGCGAATGCTCGTTGGGTAAATCATACCTCGTTGGGCGACAAGATGCGTTTTTAAATTTTGTTTTTATTTTCTTAAGTTGTTTGTCAGACCTTTACTATTGGGCCTATCTTTAGAGTCCTAAGAGACTATATTTATTCACATTTTCAGAACTTTTGTGATCAATTCAGTCATCAATGAAATTGTCTCTTTAAAAGAGGGTTTTCTTGGTTCTTGAATTAGAACTTTAGATTCTTATAAGAGAATAACAACTTTGTGGCGAATCTACCTTTTAATTTATCAATCTTGAATTGGATTGTTGCGTCTTGAGTTATCTATCTTTGTGTCGCAACCTAAATCACAACGGAACGACGAACTAAAATGAAATTGCTTTGGAAAAAGATATTTGAATTCACCACCATAATTTATTCGGGAAAACTATGGAAAATCATAAAAAAAATAAAGTTTGCAAAAACCAAATTTAGGGTCTGGGTGTCGGTTACACGTAAGGAAGGTATTAACACCCTAGAGCGTCCGTCCAAAGGCGACACCTTTAATTACATTTGCAAAAGAAATGTGTTTATTTTAAATACTTACGTTTCCCACAAATAAGAAAATATGGAACAAAATTATTTTTTGAATGAAAAGTATCCGACAAGGATTAACCTTTGTCTTACATATTCTCATTAAAAATGAGAAATTAGGACTACGTAGTTCTTTATAAAAAGTTTGACTAAATTATTTAATTTTTGAAAGTTGTCTTTCGACATTTCTGAAAATGAGTGTCATGCGACACATGCTGTCGGGTTGACACCGAAAATATTTTTTATATTTTGTATTTTTGAAAAAGAGTGTCGTGCAACGCAAGCGGTTGATTAGACACCAAAACTATTTTTTAATTTTAAAAAAGAAGTGTTGTGCGATGCGAGCAATCGATAAGACACCAAAACATTTCTATAATTTTTATATTTTGAAAAAGAGTGTCGCACGATGCGAGCGGTCGATTAGACACTAAAACTATTTTTATAATTTTTGTCTTTTAAAAAAGAAGTGTCATGCGACATGAGCGATCAATTAGACACTAAAAGAAAAAAAATAAAGAAAATAATTTTAAATTTTTATTTATTCTTAATTTTATCATTTTTGAAAACTATTTTAATTTTTATTTCAGTTTAAAATACTTTCATTATTTTAGAAAATTAAGTAATTGAAATGTGAGATTTAATTTAAAAAAAAAAAGGTGAAGTTGGATATACAAAATGGGAGTGCATAAGTGAATATGTGGGTGCAATGAGAAACTATACACATGGGAACGAGGTTGATAAAGAGAAACGTGTGGTGCATAAAGTAAATGCATCCTAGCCTAAAAAAGGAAATTAAAGGAGTGGGGTGTGTGCTTAGTGAAAACGCAAGTACATGAGGTAAAATAAAAATTAAATGTAAGGGGTGTGGATTTATTACATTGGAGAGTGAATGAAGTAAATAAATAGAAATGAGCAATCCAATAGTAAGAGGTGCGAAAATTAAATATAGGGATGCCTCCTGGAACAATACAATTAGTAATAAGACTCTGACCCATACATACACCATTCTTTGACGGGGGCTTCTCCTTGCACCTCCAATAGTTTCTCCTGTACCCCCAAAAACATTGTTAATTCCAACTTTGCCCTCATAATAAAAAATAATGAAGAAAGAGAATAAATAGTAACTTCCCTTTTGTGTATTTATCGGAGAGCTCACCTCTTGCACCCCCAAATTCAATCTCATTTCCAGTTTGACCTAATCCCTTATTTCTTCCTTCTCTATTCGCAGCGCATTCCATTTTGACCTATAGCCCATCCCTTTTATCCTTTTCTATTCGCGCAACTCTCAGCAACAGCAACAGTTGCCTCCACATTCCATCTACACTCCATTGCCATCAAATCCAGTTAAGTTTTTCTATACCATTTATTTATATTTTTATGGATTTTACCTCAATGTTGAAATGCTATGTGCATTGTGTTCAATAGATGCATAGATCCATGTTTTATCTCAACTGCAAAAGTCGAGTTCCACAATGCCCATTTTTTTTTACTTAAATTGGCCATTACAGATGTCGACATCTGTTTCAGTCGTTTGAATTGCGGATGTCGACATCCATTTCTTTTTTTTCAGCATTACAAATGTCTACATCCGCTTCAAAAAAATTTAACTACGGATGTCGACATCCATTTCATATATTTTTTGTTTTTTCAACAGCATTATGGATGTCGACATCCGCTTTAGAATTTTTCAATTGCGGATGTAGACATCTATTTCAATTTTTTTTCATGCATTCATTTGAACGACATATGTTTCATGTTTGGTGTTGGTGGGCAACAAGAAGCATGAGGATGGTGCCAAGGTGTTTGCCTCCATGCCACTTTCCAATCACTCCCGACACTGATTTTGTAACCAGAAACAACCAGCTCCAAACACCACAATTCTGGGTTCTTCTGCCACACCACAAGCCCTCCCACTTCACCTTTCTTCTGCATGTTCTTCACCTTCACCGTCTTCTTCTTACTCACTCATTGTTCACCTCATGAAAACATTGTTGTGCCTACTCTCACGTCCCCCATCGCGTACAAGCTTTCCACCCAATTCAAAGCTCTTTCTCCTCCCATAGCCGCCACATACTGTTTCACTATGTATTTGTCCATTGAAGCCTCCTTCATAATGAAATATTCAAACTTTAGATACATACACACTAGTAATTCTTCATAAGCCAATCATTTAATTTCGATGTGTGTCATATATGAATTAATATTAATGTTATAAATTATATATATATATATATATATGGAATATGTGCTAGAGATTCTTGTTTCTTGCATTCTGGATTATGGAATGGTGTTATGTTTTGTTATCTTACAAAACCAATTTTGAAAAAGGAAAGAAATATATATATATATATATATATATATATTAGGAAAATAATAAATAGTATTTGAATAATAAATAGCCCGTGAGTGTTGATGGTTCCACCTGCTATGTACTCAAACTTTTAATTTTATAGATATGGTTAGAACACGAGGTGGATGATCTAGACGCGGTGGATCTTCTTCTGCACACGATGTATCTGAGAGTTCTGCACAGGGTGCTACACGAAGGAGACCAACCGCTTCAGCTCGTAGAACGGTCAATAGGCTATACCTACAGTACGTGACCAAAACCCTCTGTCAGATCATGAGGATGACGATGTTATTGACCATGGTGATACCGATGTTGCTCAGGACCAGGAGATTGGGAATGATGGAGCAGGATTTCCTGGTGGTGTATTTGATACATCGTTATTGACTCGTTATGTTGATCATGTTACACGTATCATATGGGAGGGTCAAGTTAGTTAAAAGTTTTTAGAAATGTTTTATTTTATTGTTGTTATATTGTTTTACTATTTTATGTTTCTTTTTTCTTAGGATCGAGTTGTGAAACTAGTCTTTCATTATGAAAAAGTTAAAAGATTTGGACGACCTCACCCTTATGTTAAGCCTTTTGTGTTGAACTCTGGTTTATCGCCTCTATGCGATATTTTATATGATTACCTCGATACTAGGTTGATCTTGGATTTTGTGGAGAGATGGCATCATGAGACTAATAGTTTTCATCTACCAATTGGTGAGATGACTATCTCTTTAGATGACGTGTGGTCGCTCATTCATCTCCCTATCATCAGAGAGTTTTGCCCAACTAAACCTCTTGAATATGAAGATTCAATTCAGATTATGATGACACTTCTTGGTGTTGATCGGGCTATGGCTTCCGATGAGTTGAATCATTGTCGTGGTTCACAGCTCTGGGAGTTTGTTGCACGAGCATATCTTTTTCACCTTGTAGGGTGCACCATATTTGCTAATAAGAGCACCACTTTTGTTCAGACCCATTACCTGGAGCTAATTAGAGATCAGTTAGGAGATGCTAGCTTTGCAAATATAAAACAATTATCTGGATATCTACCTCTTTTACAAGTACCTCTATATAATACACTTTTTTTTAATATTTTAATTTTTTTTTCTTTTATATCATAGTATTTAAATGAGATGTTATTTCATATAGAGTTGGATATACGATTTGTACTAGATAAACTAGGTTCTGCATCAGATTTGTATTTTCTATATTTTCCACCCTTTTCACATCCTAATAATGCATAGGTCTGTCTTCCCAATTGTCCATTATATTTATCGGATCTTAGAATAATAACAACAAATCCAAGATCAAAACCAACCCTTCTAACCCGCTTAATTAAATCTTCACATGTTGGGAAGATATCATGACTTGCAAACTTAGAGGTATAATCTTGTTCACATATATCATGAACGAAAGCAGAAAAGTCTAACACGAGACTAGGATCTACTTTAGAATCCAAGAAATGATGATCTTCCATAATTATAATGACCTACAATAAATAAATAAAAAACAAAAGGAAATTTCTAAATCAACAATCAATGAATCAAAGCCAAAAAAAAAATATTGCGGATGTTGACATCTGCAATACACTTTTTAATTAACATCATTTTTTATTTTTTTTAATCAAAACATATTCATATAATTGAAAAAAAATATATCAAGCAACTATATTAATGTTTATACATATTATAGCATTTTTACTAGATCAGCTGGATCATAAATCAAACCCAAAAAAATTAAATATGAAAAGAGAAAAAAAAGGTTGTGAATGTCAACATCCGCAACACACCCTGACATTCGTTGAAATTGTATTGCAGATGTTGACATCCGTAACACACTTTTTCATTAACATCGTTTATAAGTTTTTTTAATCAAGACAGATTCATATAATTGAAAAAAAATTATCAAACAACTATATTAATGTTTATACATATTATAGAATTTTTACTGGATCAAATGGATCATAAATCAAACCAAAAAAATTAAATATGAAAAGAAAAAAAATAGGTTGCGGATGTCGACATCCGTAACATACCTGACATCTGTTGAAATTATATTGCATATGTCGACATCCGCAATACACTTTTTAATTAACATCGTTTTTTAATCAAAACATATTCATTTAATTTAAAAAAAATTATCAAACAACTATATTAAGGTTTATACATATTATAGCATTTTTACTGGATCAGATGGATCATAAATCAAACCCACAAAATTAAATATGAAAAGAAAAAAAAATAGGTTTCGGATGTCCACATCCGAAACTCAAGCTGAAATTCACTTGTGGATGTCGACATTCGCAATACACTTTCTATTAACATATTTTTTAATTTATTTAATAAAATCATATTTATATAATTGAAAAAAATAGCAAATCACTAAATTAATGTCTATACATATTACATTATAATTAATGGATAAAATAGATCAACAATCAAACCAAAAAAATTATATATGAAAATTTTTAAAAAAAATGTTGTGGATGTTGACATCCGGAAAACAAACTGAAATACTATTGCAGATGTCAACATTCATTATAACAATTAATATTTCATATATTTCATATATCAGAATGGACACTCAACAATAACAAACAAATATCAGCAATAACAAACATCATTCCAATATTATTTACCATCATTTATTAAAATAAGATGCAATGATAGGGATATGAATACTAACTTGTGAAAGATAAGACCTTTGAAAGAAGAGCATTGAGAAGAGACACTCAGGGACCACAATTCTTGTCTTGTTGTTGATGAGAGCTGGACCACAGAGAAAGATCAACGAAAATGTTTGGAGGAAATGGGAGAGCAAAAACGGAACATGAAGAATTTTGGAGGTACAACAAATTGGAGGTGCAAGCTCTCTCTGAAACGGAAGAAATAAAAAAGCACAGTGCAGTAAATTTTTGTAATTACTTTCAACCATGAAGTAGGTAAGGATAGAATGGGTAATTAATGCTAACATTTGGGGTACAAGAGAAAGGCTTGGGGTGTAGGGAGAAGCCCACCTTCTCTGACACACTTTGATAATATTTGAAGTCAAATCAAAGAATTTATTGTCCACAATCAAAACTAAAAAACGAAATCAGCCATCCAATTTCATTCCATTATTAAATAACACATTCAACAAAGAGTAAAAAAAGAATGCCTAATCACCTACTTAACCAATAAATCAACTAACACTCTCAAAACAAACCTGACTATTTAAAACCAATAAACCAATTAATATTCTCAAAGCAAACCAATATTAGCTATAGCTTTTGCCCAAGATGTAAGCGCCTGACCTAACAATTGGTATCAAAGCCAGGTTCATGAGTTCGATTTGTGGTAGGCAATTGTTAAGGGGGAGATTGTTGCAGGTTGTGCAATTATCCCATGGCAGAGTTTCGCGTGGTGCGTTGTTGGAGGCGGGATGTCAAGGTGGTGCTACGTCAACAGGTGTTATATCGATGGGTAATGCATCTTCGGCGATATAGTCAAACGACATGATGGTTGCAAAATGTGGATGTTGGTTTGTAGCTTTTCGCAAGGTTCGATGGTTTTGCGTCGTAGGTTGTGACATGGTTCCGACAAAGGGTGTATGGTGTTTATGCACGAGCATTGGCTAATATTTGTGCAAGGTGTGTGGTGATTATACACGAGCATTTGTTAGCATTGATGCTGGGTGCATGGAAATTCTTGGGATGACTTAATTCGAAGTGGAAATTCTTGGAATGGTTTGATTCCAAGTGGAAATTCTTATGATGGTTTGATTCCAAGTGGAAATTCTTGGGATGGTTTGATTCCAAGTGAAAATTCTTCGAGTGGTTTAATTTTAAGTGAAAATTCTTAGGATGGTCTGATTTCGAGTGGAAATTCTTAGGATAGTTTGATTCCAATTGGAAATTCTTGGGATAGTTAGATTCCAAGTGGAAATTCTTGGGATAGTTGGATTCCAAGTGAAAATTCTATGGATGGTTTGATTCCAAGTGGAATTTTTTGGGATAGTTTGATTCCAAGTGAAAATTCTCGAGACGACATGATTCCAAGTATGATTGCTGGTATAGGCAATGAAGATGTGTTTATTTTAATCAGGGTGGAGAATGTTGGGCTGATAAAAATAACATGTCTTGAAAAGTCCCCATTGCCTAGGATCGCCAATGGGGTGGGTGTTAATGACTATATAATGGGCTCTAAGTCCATGATGTTCCTTGCCCCAGTCAAACACACTTTAAGCTTGTATTTGACTTTTCTTATACTCTTGTATTAGAGTATTGTGAGGTTTGGGTTTAATTCTTGCTTTGGAGAGTGTGGGTGTACTTGGGGTCAAAGGGCATGGGAAGGTAGTCTTTGTGTTGTACAAATTTTCACATAGTTTTATTCTCTAGTGGTCGTGGTTTTTCTAAAATTTAAGGGTTTCCCCGTTATATTTTTGTTTTCCTTGTTTTTATTTTATTTCTCTGTTAATAGGGTGATTGTTGGGATAAAGACAGCCATAAATAACACAATAACAATCAACACTTCTAGACAATTTTCACAATATGAAGTTAAAATATATCAAAACAATTGCATAATGTATTTTTCATCTCCAAAAACACAATTGGAAAGCTTAAACTCTTTAGGAAGGCCAAACTTATACATAAAACAAAACGAGTATGTGTACCCATGTACACGGTTATTTTTCTAACTTTATTTAATATTTAATTATAAAATCATTATAAAATTCACTATATTTTAAATTAGAATAATAATAATAATTACAATATTAAATAATAAAAAATTATAAAATAAAGTATTTATAATAAATATTTATTTAATAGTATTTTTATAATAGTTTGATATAATGTGATGTGTTAAGTTGAAATAAGTTAAACAAATAAACAATTTTGTATGAAAAAAGAAAACATAATATATTATTTATAATTAAATAATTCAACATTTGTTTATAATAAATAATTTTTATAAATAATGTATAGAAATTATTCTAACTCGTAATAATTTGAAATATTTTATTTGAATTTACTGTTGTAGAACTGATACATAAATCAATTATGGATAAAGACAATACAAAGAATGAGTACAATTGAAAATTAGTTGGAAGTCCTTTACTATTTTGTTTATCGTTGAAGTAGCTTACTAGGCAATATCATGATACACTGCATAGACCTACAATTGTTTCCAATTATTTTGTTCAATCTAGCATATTTTCATATAGCTTAACAAGAAAAGAAAAATAGTAAAAGCTTCAACAAAGATATTCTGAAGACTTGCAAAGTAAAATTGAAGAAATTATAAAGTCTTTCCTTATAAAGAAAATTACCTGATGTTGATCAAGACAACCAAATTCAAAATCCTCAACTACTATAATTTCAACAACTATAAAATGGATGTCAAAGATGATCAAGAAGACATAAATGAATATGAAGCAATAATCACGAGTAGGGATGTCAATGGGGCGGGTAGGGTACGAGTAGTACGGGTAGTAGCTCCCATGTACCCTACCCACTGGATAAATATCCACCCCGTATCCGTACTTATATCCGTTATACGGGTACTCGCCTATTTTTTTCATATTCGCGGATATCCACGGGATTTACAAAAATATTTAACTATAATTAGTGCTTGGATCAACAAATCAACCTTCTCCGATTGATTCTTGAAAAACAAACAAATAAAAAATCACTAAAAAATTATATTGTAGTTTATTTTTGAATGAAATATTAAATAAATTACTAACTTCATCAATGTCCACATCTTGCAACATTGTATAAAGTTTCATGTTGTCCAATTTTAATCTAGAAGAGCTTGAAAACATAAGAAGTTCATTAAAACAATTTCTAACAATCACTTGAGTAAAATATCTAAGTAAAAGTGTTAATTTCATTACCTTTCGTGTTGGTCTATAGCCAGTCTTGGAGACACATCAATGCCTCCATAGTATTTGGAAGTAATCTACTCCGATGTGGGGTAAGAGTCCGACCACCATAGATACCTGTGGGTACGGATTTTTTTGACATCCCTAGTCACGAGAACGAAAAGAGCAAATCATTGTCAATTTTACTTAGTGAGAAGTTAAATATAAGAGAGGGTTGTGTGCTTAACAATTGTAATATTCTTTACTTTGTTAACTTTATCCTGGGAGTTTAAAATGTTCTCTTTTTCTTTGAAAGTGTTTTCTCAATCTTATTTGAGTGTTCTAAATCTTAGGGAAAGATTAAGAAGGATATCTAGAGAGGTTAAACTTGTGTCTAAAGAGATTGTACTCGTGTAGTCTGGAGAGATTGATACTTACGATATCTGGAGAGACTATATTCATTGTAATAAATTGAATTGTTTAATGGGAACTCTTAAGTATTGTACTTGAGAGAGAATTGGACATAGTCCAACAGTTTGGGAGAATTAGTGTAAAAAGTCTTCCTTATACATGACATGTTTATTACTATTTGTTTTAGATTAAATAATGTGTCAAATGTAACACCCTAGTTGGATATTACTTGGTAAAGCAAAATATCGTTAAAGTAAAATTCAAAACTTCTTATACCATTCCCAAATGTGAGAAAATTTAAAACTTTATCGATACACTTTAAAATAAAGAAAACCATAAATCTCAATATCTCTTAGTCACATTATTACAAGTTTGAAATCTCAAGAACTAAACATAAAAGATAATCAAAACATATCATTTATAAAAGAAATCCCAAGCTATCACGCCACTCAGCATCATCACTTGGAACCCCACATCTGCTCCCGTTTGACAAGTCACACGATCATCACCAAACACAAACATAAAGGGTGAGCTTAAAAAGGAATAAACATGCATAAACAATAATATAAACACCTTACCCAAATGAATTTAACTTAAATAGTTTCCCATTCTTAAAGACCTTTATACCATGAGGTTCAAATGAAACCCTAGTCTCACAACCTATATGAGATTAGCACATCTAATCATATTGTGTACACACTCGACCATGGCCTTAAGGATATCATATGCTTCCACGAACCTGCCCCCTCGAGTTCTAACCTCGTAATCTAACACGCATGAACACATCCAATTACAAACCTCCTCACTTGTAACACCCTCTAGTGTGAGCATGGAACATAAGAACCTCCCCACTCGTATCCCCACACAAGAGTACAACCAATACGAACCTCCCCTATCGTAATACAAGCAAGCATATCCCAGACCCAAGTCCATCACCACTAAGCATGCAAAACTCACCAAAAATGCAAATTTCCCTTGCACCATAGCCTGGCGTAGCTTAAGCACCGCCAGGAGATGTTGCAGACCGCCTAGCGGTAAAACAACGCCGCCAAGAGCCACACCTTCTAGGGATCTCCCTAATTCATCAATCGCTTGGCGGCTAATCTACACCGTCAGCCGCTACACTAGTAGCGTGAAACTGCTGGTTTTTGGCACCACCAAATAAGTTCTAATACAATAGACATCCAAGCACACATCCAAATTCCAGAACAATACAACACCTATTTGCTTATTCTCATGACTCAATTACACATTCGTATATAACATGCATTCACAACTTTCACTCATGGTAATACATGTAATTACCAAGGAAATCCTTCATATTCATAGTATAATTCACAACAGCCACCTTCAAATTACTTTAGTGCATTCTCCTATATACCAATGTGACTCAATATAACACTTCACACATCCAATGCATCAATCATAGCTATATTCACAAGTATTCACCAATTTAAACCTTGTCACTCTTAACTTCTACAATGAAAACAACATGCACATAAGAAAATCACAAAACATAAACTAAATATTGCCTACCACTCATGCAAAATCCCATCTTACCTCAAACAACACCTAGTACATTCCATCTATTCCAATACCTCATGCCCAATCAAGTTTAGCATCATCATACAATTATATTCCATGCATTAGACCTTCCCCAATACAATTTGTCCAATAATTACCACATATATAAGTCAAAATAAACCCCACAGAAATCTAACCCGGAACCATTACAACCAAAACGCAAAGTGCATCTACGCACTAGGCTATCACCTGGCGATAAGCATGTACTGCCAAGTGGTGCATCAAATTCTGGACAAAACCTATATTTGTCTTGCACCTATGAGAAACCCTAATTTTCCCCAAGACTCAATCTAGTTATCCAAGTGCATAAAAACCACATCAAATCACGTTTCCAGTATCATACAAATCCAATTACTCATACAATTTTAAATGTATGACAATTAAACTCTAACTATCATGTTTCCAATTCATTCACAAACCTAATGTGAACCCCTCACGTTCATGTTGTAAGACCCATAAAATTTAATTAATTAATAAATGCGGGTGGTGGGAACTTTGATGACATTAAATGTTAAATAGTATAACATGGAAAAGTACTAGCTTAAGTGGTTAAGAGTACTTGATTGTGTGAGAGGACTTGGGTTCAAGTCCTATGTATGCCAATTGTGTGTGTTTGATTTATTATTGTTTTTTTTATAATATACTTGAGCCCGTTGAGTAATAGTATAATCATAGGGTTATAATAATTATCACCAAATATGGGTTGGTTGAATGTTGATGTATTGAATTGGCATTAGTATGGTCACGGGTTCAAACCTTGATAGACATGAATTAAACCCTATTTTTTGTGAGAATCGGCTTTGGCATGAATGTGTAAGGGACAACCAAGGGGGCTGGAAAGAGTAGTATAAAAACTTAATTCAATGACCATAGTAAGTATGTTTTCTGTGGCATAGAAATTCAGAACGAAAATTGGAGAGTGAGTGGTGAGTTTTGGGTGCACAAGAGGCTGAATTGGGAGAAGGATTGAGGCAAAGCATTAGTGAGCAGAGGAACACTCATATTCCCACATTTTTAACAAGGATTCCAAGTTAGGGGAATTTTTCCTTGTGTGTGTAGATCAAATGTGTTATGATTTTTGCGTTTTTGCTCTTCTCAATTGGTTCCTTTGTGTTGGGAATTTCGTGTTATGTGTGATGAGATTGAGAATTGGTTTGGTTGATGTTGTGTGTAAAACCCTTTTATGCCTGATATGTTTAGGATAAGGGTTTTAGTATTGAATGGTTATTGTTGATTAAATCTCGAGTATTGGTAGTTCAATTAGATATAATACATGTTCATATGGTTTGATTGTTGATAGAGATTGAAAGACTGAGTCTATATAATTTTGGGATGTGCTTGGCTTGAGTCGCGAGCGAGGAGTTCGTGATGGGTAGACCGCATGCGAAATGTGAATGACTTAGTTCACCGGAGGTACTCTTGTTGGGATGAGTAAGCGAGGGAGTTCATCTCATGCTCAACTTGAGAATTCTATGAGCAAGGGAGTTCATAGTAGGAAAGGCGGGTATGCAGGTCCAGGTTCGAGCGAGGAGTTCGGATGACGGGCGAGGGATGGACCACGAGCGAGGAGGGTCGTGGAAGCACATGCAATCCCAAGATTAAGAGTGCATGCATGAACTCGTAATGGTTATGAGTGGGGAAAATGGGTATTTTATTATAAATGGTTGAATAATTATGAATTGTCAGGTGGGATTACTTCATATTTATTTTACATCTTGGTGCATAGCTCACCCTATCTGTTTGTGTGTGACGATGATCGGGTAATTTGTTATTCGGGAGCATATGATGTTACAGGTGAGCCAGGAGCTGCATAGTGGCGGAGAGTGGGGAGCAGTTACATGGGACGTTTATAAATACTTGTTATTTAATTTTCACATAATTTCATTACTGCATTGGATTTCCAAATTGTAAAAGCGAATTATGAGTAGATTTGACTATTTATAGTGGTTAGTTATTAAACTTTACAGTTTTTTTAAACTTTCCCGCGTTTTGGGAAAGGTTTCCATAATAAATGAGGTATTTTTTTCTGTTTTGTTTATTTAGATTTAATTTAAATAATATCCTACCAGCATGTTACACATGTAATCATCCAATCATCAAAACATCATTAATAATGGAAATTCTCAATCAAGTATATCAATAAACAATCACGTAAGGGTACAAGAATTTACAAAACATCCAAAGATACCACATAACCCACAAAACACAAAAAACCAACTAATCCAATTTCTGCTGCTTAGCGAGCCTTCATTGTCGCCAAGTGGTTTATGGGCAGAACCCAAAAACTAGGTTCTTGCACAACATGTGTCACCTAGCAGGTCAAGAACACCATCATACGGTTTATGGACAGAAACCCAAAAATGTGATTTTACAGCGCAAAATGAAAAAGAAAACATGCATCCAAGCTTTAGCATATCACGAAACACATAGTTCGACTACAAACATGTATGTACAACTTCGTTACCTAGATTTCCTACTCCAAAAGCACTTATAAAATCCTTCTTGCACAATCTTGATTCACTCTTGCCTCCACCAACGAACCAACCTTCTAATCCTTTCCTTAGGTCAAGAATTTAGTGCCCTCACAATCAGCCCATTTATTGCTCTTGAACTTCCACTCTTCTACCCTTCTAGATTCTCATATAATTGCTATTGCTAAGGTTTATAGGCTTTCCACAACTTAGCAAAAATAATAAAACGTGAAAAGAACTATTTAGAATTAGGCAAAATTTGAACTTACATCCACTCAATTACCAAGCATATCCACAACCATCAAGTCATCACATGTTTCATGACATTTCATGCACACATACAATTATAAGATCTCATCCTATGTTTATTCATACATGCAAAAGAAATAAATAATTAAAACATCACATTAAACTAATGGCATACACAAGATTCGAACCTAAGACCTCTTAACACCACTTAACACACTTAACTACTTGAGCCACCATCACTCCTTACTATGATTAAACAAATCAATGGTTTTAGATATTCTACCAATACACAATTATGGTTTATTAAATATCTATTCTTTATTTAATTTTCCCAAGTCTTATACCAAAGAGTTTAGGCTTTATTCCATTCCCACTTTCACGAGTCATATGCACCAACAACCTTGGTCAATGAGTACTTAATGAACTTGCCAATTTGTTATAGTTGTGGTGTGATAATCACGAAATCGTCTTGATTAGAATCATGGATGGAAAATTCTTCATCAGTGAAGATACCTAATCGAGTTGATGCTTTGGCAATAACATTTGTGTGCTAATCAGGAGTTGCCACCACCAACGAATCTGTCAGCGATGGTACTAAGGCTACCTCTAGAATTTGGTAGAATTATTTGTGGTTCCAGTTGTGGCTACTCTACTAAAGGATTTGGAATGGGCTTTTCAGATTGCTTGGATTGTTGGCCTCAAGCACGTCTTGGGTTTCTTTCTACTCGATATCCTCGGCCATAGGAGTTGAAGCCTCATCCACAAGTTCCCCTAGTTTGGGTGTGTTGTACAAACTGTGTTAGAGTGTTTTGATTGAATGAGTTTGGGCATGTTGTGTGACCCATATTGTGGTTATAGTTGCACCTTTTGTTTGAGTCTATGAATTGTGGGGAATGCTCTAGATGTGGTAGCTAAATTAACTCCAAGTTGTATGGTTCTTGGCATTTTTGTTTATGTTGAGAAGTTTGTATGTCTTGTACTTATTTTCTTTGGTGGCCTAAAGGTGCAGGGCTTTAGTTCTTTTTTGCTCATTTGTTCCTATTCTCCTCAATATCGTGTTAGTCAGACTCGTAAAGCGTCCATCTTCTCTAAACGATCAGTGAAGAGTGAGTCTAAAAAAAGGGTTGGGTTGTAGCCCACATGGAAGCGAATGCATTATAAAAACCAGATGTAAGTCAGGAATTTCTCCAGTTGATGTTGTAAAACACTCCATGAACCATTGGATGGTCCCTTTTGTTAGTTTTGAAATGGTTGAAAAGCCAAGAAGGGGGGTTGAATTGGCTAGTTAAAAATTTATGCTATCTTTGCAAGCTAAAAACCACCTTTAATTGAATCTAATAGATCACCAAGTTAGGATGCAAAAGGTGTTGGATAGTATACTTTCAGTCGATCAAAAACAGAGTTAACAGATTGATTTTACTAAACAAATTTTGTTCTAGTATAATCAATCGATTTATACTGGTTCACTCAAACCTGAGCTACATCCAGTTTGTCAAGGCAACATGAGCTTGACTTTGCACTATTTCAAAAGATTTACAAAGTATCCACCCCTACTCTTCCAAAATATGCAAAAACACCACAAAAGACTCTTGAATCACACAAGATTCACACCAGCACAGCAAGAACCCTCTTGCAGACCTGGAAAACCACCAGGCACACACACAAAGCTTGAGAAAGATCAAACCTCAGTGGTAACACAGCCCAGCCTACCACAAACTCCTTTCTCTAAGCTTCAAACCAAGCCAAAAGCTTCAAGAATTAATCCAAGATCAATCGTCAACTGCTGCAAACTGTATGATCACGAAGGAAAGAGTTTCCACAAGTTTCCAAAACAAAACCGCGTTCTAAAATGATCAACATACCTCTCTTTCGAAAAATACAGCTTATATAGTCAAATTGTTACGAAATTCAACAGGTTGATTTTCAAATCAATCGGTTGATTTCACTTGACTTAAGTGAAATCAGTCGATTAAAACCTAAATCAACTTATTGAATTTGTTGCAGTTTAAGACTACTGCAGCCAACCTTTTAACCTGTTGAAAAACCATTCAATAGACTAAAAGTGACATTTTAACTTGTTGAAAAACCATTCAACAGATTAAAAGACACACTTAAGACCAAAATCATCTAATTAATGCTACAAGGTCTACAACATGAATTACAAACAACAAATACACTTTCTTAATGACGTAACTACATGGAGAGCACATGTTCCAGCCTTGATCAACATGGTTATCATCAAATCTCCTTTCCTTCATCAATGTAGACTTCATTCCAATGGTAATGGCTTCAAGATAGTTCAAAATGCTTCATTTAATTCTTCATCAAATCTTCAAGAAACAAACCACCTTGGCTTCTCATGTTAACAATCTCCCCCTGATTTGATGAAGCCAACCTCTATTTCCTTTCATCTATCTTCTTCTATCTTTCATTGCAAATGCTTCCATTTCTGTGATACCATTAAATTGATGAAGTGACACCTTAGCTTGAAGATTGTGAACCTCAAAGACATTTACAGTAGCAATACACACAAGCTAGCAAGTATAGAAATGTGATCATGCTCCCCCTATCAATAATATGGGTTCAAATTCATATTTGATTATTGATTCCAATTTTAATGTTTAGTTCAATGTGATTGTCAAAAGTGGTTTCCAATTTTCCAATTTTTCTCCCCATTTGGATTCATCAAACAGAACAAATGCATAAAGATAACAAGCATTGCATATCATTTCATTAATACTGGAAGGGAATACAACCAACAGAAACAGAAAACAGAGAACAAATGCATAAAGTCGATACCAATAGCCGACTGAAATGAAAAACAACCAACTGAAACAGACAGAACTCAAACTGAAAAATCACAACCACAAGGATGCAATGCATAATCTTAAACAACCACCACACTCAGTCATCCTGAGGATCATTTCTTGTCTGGAATAAGTTCAACATATCATGGATATCATGAATTTGGTCATCCAATGCATTGAACCTCTCATTACAATAGTTGTGATGTGCATGTTGGGACACATTGAGCTCATGCAGCTAGTTCAACACCATCCTCTCAAATGTGAGTACACAGGGCCTCTATCCTCTGGAGGGTTGTAGGGAATCAAGTCCATGGGTCCAACAGTTGGTTCTTCCTCTTGATTTGCACTACTTAGGCCAGCTTCATGGTCATGTGCACCAACAACAATAGATCCAGCAGTTGTCCATCCATTTCCTACCTTGAGAAAGCCCATTTTGTGCAGATTTTGGTTGGAGGTATGATTCAACAGTCTAGTTGACTCTTCTAGCTAATCCTCTACATCAATTCCAAAGTATTCAGTGAATTTGGACACCAAAACCACATATGGCGGCCTAAAATCCGTGAGCCTCTTGGCCTTACCCAAATCAGTTTAATACAGTCCAAAGCAGTATCTCATGCATTCATGATGTTTTCAATGTGTTTTTATAAGTGAATCAATCAGTTCAGATCATGCGAGCTGCATGCACATTGGAATTGTACACTAGAATGCTTTTTGGTCAAACAAATCAGTAAAAGTAACACATGGCTGATGAAATGGGCAGTTAAGAGCAGATAGTACCTGACAAAAAGATGCTTTCTTTGATTGGTTCAGCTTAATAATTCAATTCGTGAGTAAATGCACAGTTTATGTAAAATCAACACGTTGAAAAACAGAATTAGTCGACTAAAACAGCATCAGAGCATCAGAGATTAAAAACAGAATCTGGTTAAGTGAAATCAGTTGACTGATTTCGAAAATCAATCGATTGAAAATCGTAAAATTGAACTTTATTTTTCCAGATTCAGTTTTATTGAAATCAACATACTGAATTGTGAAAACAACAGATTAAAAATCATAGCAAATCAATTTTTCAGCATTCAGTGGCAGTTTAAGTGAAATAAACATGTTGAAATACATAATCAACAGGTTGACAGATCATGTTTTTGCAAACAGAAGCAGATTTAAGTGAAATCAACACGTTGAAACGCAAAATCAACAGGTTGAATATGACAGTTTTCAACTTTTGCATACAATAGTAGATTTTTATGAAACCAGTGCATGAGTACATAAGATTAACATGCTACAAACACTTCAGACCACATTCTTGGTGTCTAATATGCCTAGTTTAGTTTTTAGCTTGTTAAACCTATCTCTAGCCAATGGTTTTGTAAACAAATCTGCCAATTGATTTTCAGTTTTAACAAATTTGATTTCACAATCTCCTTTTTGAAGATGATCATGAATGAAATGATGCCTAATCTCTATATGTTTGGTTTTAGAATGTTGTATTGGATTCTTGGTTAAGTTGATGGCACTAGTGCTATCACAATACAAAGGTACCTTGCTTAGCCTTACACCATAGTCCAAAAGTTTATGTTTCAACCATATGATTTGTGCACAGCCATGTCCAGCAGCAGTATATTCAGCTTCAGCTGTGGAAAGTGCCACACAAGCTTGCTTTTTGCTATTCCATGAGATTAGACTTGATCCAAGCAAATGGCAAGTACCACATGTGCTTTTCCTATCCAATTTGCACCCTGCATAGTCTGAATCTGAAAAGCTAATAAGATTTATGTTAGAATCACATAGATACCATAAACCAACATTGGTTGTTCCTTTGAGGTACTTTAGAATCCTTTTTGCAGTCTTAAAGTGTGATTCCTTTGGATTTGCTTGAAACCTAGCACATAAGCATACTCCAAACTGAATATCTGGCCTACTTACTGTAAGATAGAGCAAAGATCCAATCAACCCTCTATATTTGGTTGAATCCACTGGTTGGCCAGCCTCATCTGCATCCATAAGACAATTTGTTGCAATTGGAGTGGCAGCTTCCTTGCAATCCTCCATTTTGAACTTTTTCAACAAGTCAAAATAGTATTTTGATTGGTTTAAAAATGTTTCATGCTTGAGTTGCTTGACTTGCAGCCCTAGAAAGTAAGTAAACTCACCCATCATGGACATCTCAAATTCTTCCTGCATAGCTGCAACAAACTCTTCACACCCGAAGCCAAAACCTAACCCTTTTGGCCTCGATCTTATATGCCTCGGTTATACAACCAGGACAAAATAACAAAAATAACCGCGGCCAAATACTCTTCCTATATTGGTGAAGGGGTTTTTTTTTTTTCTGGAGTAGTTAGTTATTCGCTATAATTTGATTTAGACTCAAAAATCTGGACCGAGTGAATATATAATGGACCTTAGATTTGAACCATGTATATATACAATCTTAAATACATGAATCAATAAATTCGTGTAGCGTGGTAGATTTTTGTTAGTTTATATTATGTCTAACATTATTACACGTAGTAATATTATTTAGAAGAACACAAGTAATGGAATAACAATATATTAATTCGATATTTTGATATTAGGATAACACCAATATCTCAGGGAAATAATAACTTCTATAAAAAAATCGTTATACAATAAATTGCTAAACATTTTAGTTCCGAATAACTATTTTATTTTATTTTACAAATTCGATTTCCTCAAATAAAAAAATTTGATTTAAATAAAATTTATTACAAAGAGAGATTTTTCGAAAGATGATAACTCACGATATCCTGCAAATCTTTTTAATAGACAAAATCAGTAGAAATTTCGTGCCAATAACATAATTATGAAAAGAAACTGTTTTAATTTAGAAATACAAGTTATATAATTAAATGTACCATACCATTATATAAAGAGATGATTTCTTTGTGTCATTTTTTAATTGAATAATTTTACTTTATAATAGATAAAAAGTTATTTATTTATTTACTTAATAAAATAAATAATTGAACAACATAATTAAAAAATTTCTTTGAAAAAAAAACAGTTACATAATTATTTCAATACTATTTTGATAAAATTATTTATATGTATATGTATTTTAAATTAAACTATTTTTATATTTTTAGTTAATTAAATATAAAAATAATAAAGTGTATGTAATTTAATATAATAAAAACATAAGTATACATTTCTAAAAACGTATATATTTTTACTTATAATAAAACAATTGTTTATAGTTAACTAGTACAAATATATGGTCATGTTTCTCCACTTTTTTTTATAATAATACAAAATAAAAAATTATTAGTATAATAATTATTAAAATAAATAAATATATTATTAAACTATAAAAAATTTGTAAAAAGTAGTCATAAAAAATTAACCTCTATAGCTTTATGATAAATATTTTGATTTATTACAAATAGTTATTTTAGTTTTAAAAATATTAATTAAAGATAGTATAATAAAATTTTGTGTACAGAAAATATATTTTACTAATTAATATTATGGATGAAATTACTGTCAAAATTGAATTTTAAAATATCGTTTAAGAATGTATTGATTTGGTAAGGGGTTTGATTGAGGAAGGAATATAATCAATGGAATGAGAGGCAAACAAACCTTTAAAATATCGTAGAAAAACTTATTTTCAATTTTCAATTTTCAATTTTCAATTTTCACAGTTACTACATCCATGACAGAAACAGGGAACCCAAAACCAAATGCAGGTTCATCTTGTGGAGAAAGAAGAACAAGAAGATGCTCCAAGTACATAGTACCAGGAACCCTTGTCAAAATGAGAGATTCCAAGATCACACACAATCGAAGTTCTACCCAGATTTCTTCTTCTGCAATTTCACTAACACCATCTTCTACCTTTCAACACGATCCCTCATCACTCAACCAAGATAATGGGGTTCCTTGCTTTCATCTTCCCATGTATCATTCTCAACCCAGTTGCTTCAATCGAAAAAAACTGTTTGCGGTTACGCCTGTTTTCACCCCCACTCAAACATACCAGTTTTAGAAATAGTTGGAGATTCAAGTGAATTTTGTTTCTTTTATCATGAACTTCACACATGTCTTGGTTGGTGATATGTTTAAAAAATGACACAAAATGATGGTTGTGGCTCTCTAATTGTTGTGCCCTATTGTTCTTGATCTTCTTGTGTACGGTGTGTTTTTGTTGTGGCTGCAAACCTGCACCAGATAGGATTTGGGTTGAATTTTCTTTTCATTTGAAAACACTTTAGGTTCTTCGATCGTTAAGTTTTGTGCCATTTGAAACAGTAGAAAAGTGAAGGGTAGGAATTGAGGGATGGAAAGATGGAAACAAATTATTTTCTTGATTACATTGATTTGAGGATGAAGAGTAAAAATGTTGACATTCTCAATTTTAGGGGCATTGGATATTGGATCAGAAAAATGATTTTTTAATAACTAAATTTTGACAACTTTCTCTTATAATTAGATGTGTTATTTTGTAAGTGGTCTCCCATTTTTCATCTTTTCATTTTTTTTTATATTTTTAAACTAGTTAGAAAATGACATCTAAGTTGTAAGAAAAAATTGTCAAAATTTGGTTGTCAATGTATCATTGTTCATTGGACTAGCGTTTGGTTGATTTTTAAAGATTGTGCTTTTATAAAAAAGATTTTTATAATATTTAATATGTTATGAATTAATGATTGTTCATTGATTTGATACATTTACTCATATGATTGATACTCATATGATTGTAAATATTTGTATTAACTAATTTGATTTGTTTCTTTTATGAATTATATATTGTATATATAAATAGGACTCTTCCTATCAATAATTATATATTTCATAACACGTTATCAGTACGATGCTCTAACCAACTAAGGACTAGTGAAAGCTTTTTCTCTTTAACGGCAGTGCTCTGCATGTCTCAATCCAAGCTCTTTCTAATCTCTCAATTTATAATTTTTTCTTATATTCTTCCTCTTGTAATCACAATTTGTTTGAATTTTTCAATTTTCATCTTTGTCTTATTATTTTTATTATGACGGTGATCATTATTATTATTTTGATTATTATTATTATTATTATTATTATTATTTTATGTGCTAGTTCTAAACACGCGAAACGTTGCAAAATTTGGATTTGTGACCCTTGATATTACAAGGAAGAATTCCTTATATTGGATTTTAAATGTTGAAATACATTTAGATGCAATGGATATTGGGATACCATTAAATAAAGAAATAAAGCATCTAAGCAACTAATTTGCTCATGCGACAAAAATATTGTGAAAAAATATTTCACAAATATTATAAATTTATTTCATGCCTACGTATGGCTGGTTGGACAAAGCAATAAAGCTTTTGATGAAAAGTCATGAGATCCGCCTAATCTGCTTCATTCCCAGAAGTGAATGCAACAATAAATATTATGAATTTATTTCATGCCTTTATATGTCTGAACAAAGCAATGAGCTTTTGATAGAAAATCATGAAACTTGTCCAAATTGGTTATACTTCATTCCCAGAAGTGAATGCAGCAACATTTGATTTATATTTTCATGATCTTGATACTGATTATGGACATGGTTATAAAGAAAATTTCAAAGACACATTTTGTCACCAGAAGTGGCACAATAATGTGAAAAAGAGAAAAGAAAAATGTGAAAATATTGACAAAAAGATGAAAGTATATATTATTATTATGGTGGTAAAGGTCGTTTGAGTTGTACTTATTGTACACCAAAGCATCTTACAAATAATGAGAAGAACATAGAAACACACTTTGCTTATGAAGATGGTGATTCTGATTATGGCCATATGGATACTACTTATCTTGATATTATTACTTTCTTTGCTAAAGCAAATGGAAGCATTGATCACTTTATTGATTATGAGAGTGTTAAAAAAATCTCATATTGATATTTACGTTTATATGAAAAATGAATGTTTGCACTGTACCAAAAGATGTGTCTTATTGATAGTGCAACAACTTATACAATTCTCAAGAGTAATAAATTTTTCTCTTGTTTGATAATGCGAGACATCAATGTTAGTATTATTTATAGTACTACAAATATATTTGAAGACTCT
>Ga0209589_1004716_pt1 | contig 23415 bp, 6 predicted proteins | sample CowpeawhiteBW_FD_187525 | JGI IMG/M metagenome (GOLD analysis project Ga0209589, IMG submission 187525) | Root nodule microbial communities of legume samples collected from California USA - Cow pea white BW (SPAdes) (version 2) | ecosystem: Host-associated > Plants > Roots > Nodule | place: USA...
TTTTGTTTATTTTTTTTTTTTTTTTGTGTTGTGGATGGGAACATCCGTTTTAAAAAAAATGTGAAACAGATGTAGACATTCGTTTCGTTATTTTTTTTTTTGTTTCTTTTTGTATTACAGATGTCCACATCTATGATGTCAACATCTGTTTTCTTATTTTTTTTTAACTCATCACATTAAACATGAAGGCGTTGATAATCCTTTGTGGGTGAGCCGAGAAGCCTCCTTGAGAGACTAGTTGTACGGTCAAACACATAGACATCTTTTAGAGTACCAAATTCTGCTGCTTTTTTTAGTATCATCAGTGCATGACAACTCTGGATTTATACTAGGATTTGTAGAAGATTGAAAATAAAAATAAAAAAGAAAAAAAAAAAGGAGGAAGATGAGATGAATGAAGAAGAGAGAGTACATGAGGCTTTCCAGGCGTGACGGAAATACATCCAATACAACCTTGCTATCGTTTGAAGAAAGAAACAAAAAAAAAAAAAGCGTCGTTTGAAGTGTGGACGTCGACATCCAGTGTGTTGCGTTGTTCTACGGATGTCAACATCCGCCGTAAGGATTGTGTTGTGTTCTGTAATAACCTTTTCTTACATTTCAGCTTACTTTATTTATTTGCTACTTTCTCTTCCCATCTCACACTTCCAGATTCACACATCCCAATCTCCCAAAGCCATAGTTGGCGGCGAGCCACTTAACAAATTTCTTGGCTGTTATAACCCATTCCTTGACTGCAGTCTTGTCGGAGGACAACTTGTTGTTCGGCTTCCTGCAGGAGTGGTGTAATTTTCACATTCCTTCTCAAATTCCTCAAGTTGAGAAATCCTTTGGCTTGTGGCACTTAGAAAGTCAGAATAGATATAGCAGCTAGAGGAGTTTTATAGGTTATGTATACGCGTCACCGAGTGAATTTGAGTTGAGAATGTACTATACATGTAACTTTCTGAAATTTTAGTTTATCTCTTGTTCTCATCAGAGTTCTTCAACTTAGTATTAAGAAAAAGAGGAGTTTGACACTCATCCACTAAAATAACACTCACCTTACAACTGTTTTAATAACATAATAATATATATTAGCATTTTAAATTAAAAACAAAAAGGATTCAATTAAAATATTAGTCAATGATTATTGTACATTTTTTATAAGAATTTGTTTTCATATATTTTAATATTCCATTGCTTTTTAGTACACATATTTCAGTTCTTAGCACCGTCATTACTATAATTTCTTACACGACGGTAATGATATGGTACATAAACGAGACTACAATAATAACGTTATATTTACTAATAATTTAATATGATTTTGATGTATTAAATTTAAATTAGTTTTAAACCTCCTATAAAATCAATTAAGTGACTTTATTTATTATTTTAAAACTTTTTTATTCTTTATTTTCACTTCTAAATTTATTCCTTTACTTTTAAACTTTACGCGCTAATTGAATCATCTAAACAATTTAGAGGAGTTCATCCCGCTCCTTGCGATAAGTAACGAACCAAAGGGGGTATGATTTTGTGAAAGAGGGTGACGTTCCTTTGTAGGAGGTTCAGCCTGGACTCGCCGTGGATTTGGTGGGCACCGGCGGTGACAATGCAAAGGTCGAAGCCCGCAGTGACGGAGTAGTCGGTCAAGGCCTGAATTCTGGTGCGGGGGAGGAAGGCAGCGGCGTGCTGGAGGTCGAGCATCTCGCCGCGGAGTTTATCAGGAATTAATTAGAAATAGAAATAATAATAATAAAAAAAATAAATAGTAATAACAAAAATAAAAGTCCAACTTTTATTTCTAACCAAATCCTTATTTTCTTTTTTTCACTCCAAAAATTCTTCTTATACAAAACTGTCACGTGTCGATTTTTTTTTAACATAATTTTTTTTTCACACCCGTAGGACCCACACTACACTCAAATTTCTTTTTTCTCTCTCACACACCCATTGGACCCACACTCCATTGACCCATTTTCATCGCCTCACCCTTTTTCTCTTTCACAACCCTCATTTAAAATCACTAACGTCCACACCACACATTCACACTACACACTCTCTTTTTCACTCTCACGAAACACATTATAACTCACATTGCTACACACATCACGTACCCACACTCCTCCCTCATCACACTATTCTCGCACCACGCTCACACCATCACGCACGCACACCCGTCACTAAAACCCGCGCACCACACGCTTAATTCACCCACGTGGTCCTTCGTTTAGATCCTTCTGGAACATTCTTTCCAACCGACACATGCATTTATTAAACGCTGTAACTGACATAACAGAAAGGGGCTATCCATTCGCTTCCAAAGACTATAAAAGAGACCGAACGAAGATGATTTGGGGGATTTTTTGGGGGCGGAATGATTGAATGAAGGTTATGAGTTTTTAATTAGAAAAATGATTGGTTGAAATCTTTTTTTTACTACTTTTTCTACCATCTTATGTGGAATGAGCAGTAGCATTTTTATTATAATTTTTAATTTAGTTTTAAATTGTCCACGCGGACACTTGAGAAAGAAATTTTATTCCGTGTGTGGGTACCAAAAGTGCATTCTCTTTCCCTCTCTTTCAACCCCAATAGATTGGAGGAGTTTATCGCATCACTATATTTCAGATGTTTCTTGTAAGATGAAACTTCTCAATTATCGAACGAAACAATGATGTTTGTTTAGCCTTATTTTTGTATGCAATTAATGAATTACAATTGGACTTTATGTTGAATTTATGGGTATCAAAATTAGAGTTTGACTTCGTATGAATTTGATAGCGAGGATTTAACTTTGAAACCACTATAACTTGAGTGTGGGATACACCCTAAATGGAATTGAAGAATAGCGCTTTGATTTTTTGGGTTCGCAGTACAGTTTCATAAGGGTATATTTTGAGTTGTCCCACATGAAATTCTCGAATTGCATTTTAGTTTTCCTTGTTTACTATGCAAATTCAATATCGATATATTTTTATTTGTCCCACCAAAACTAGAATTATCAAAGTCAACCTTGGCTTACTTTGTTCACAATAAAATTTTTTGACATGTCCCTTTTTATTTGAACGACTGATGAATTATTTGCCTCTTCTTTGATGGTTTGATGGGCTAAAGTGAAATGATTTCGGATTATAATAGCTACTAGCTACTAGCTCTAGTTAATAGCTACTAACTACTAGTTCGTAGTTACACGCTAATAGCTCTAGTTACTAGGTATCAGCTACTAGCTACTAGCTATAAGCTACTAACTACTAGACACTAGCTACTAGCTACTAGCTACTATACGCTAGCTACTAGCTACTACACACTAGCTACTACACATTATCTACTACAAGCTATTATCTCTAGGTATTAGCTACTAACTAATAGCTCTAACTTCTCGCTAGTAGCTAGCAGCATAGCTATAGCTAATAGCTACTAGCTACTAGCTCCTAACTTCTAACTATTAACTACTACCTATTTCTAGCTACTACCTACTAGCTACTAACTATTACAAACTAGCTACTAGCTTTAGGTACTAACTACTAGCTAATAACAATAGGTGTTAGCTACTAGCACTAGCTACTATTTACTAGTTGCTCTAGGTATGAGCTATTAGCTCTAGTTACTAGTTACTAACAACTAGCTTTATCTTCTAACTACTAGTTACTATCTACTAATTATTAGCTACTAGTTTGTAGTTATTCACTACTAGCTCAAACTACTTGTTTGTAGCTATTACTAGCTACTAGCTCTTAACTCTTGCTATTAGCTCTTAACTCTTGCTACTATCTACCAGTTCTTAACTCTTGCTACTAGCTACTAGCTCAAACCACTAGCTACTAGCTTATAACTACAAGTTATTGGCTACTAGCTCTAGCTAGTCGCTACTAGAGTTGTGAATTTGGCCTTTAGCCCATAGGCCAGCCCTGACCTACTCTTCATAAAGCCCTTTTTTAGGGGGGCCCCAAATGAGGGGGCCAAAAAAAAGCCTCAGCCCCAAAAGCCCCCTCTCTAGTGGGTTAGGGCTAGGGCTAAGGTGGGTTAGCCCCCCAAATAATACTACATTAAGCAAGAGTCAAAGATAAAGTCAAGCGACCCGGACAGGCCCGACAACCAGGACGAGCCTAACGACCAGGAACGGGCCCGACGACACGAACGAGCCCGACGACAAAGATGGGCCCAAAAACATGGACCAACCCAATGACACGTACGGGCCCGACAACGCATACGAGCTTGACGACTCGGACGGGCCCCACGATCGGAACAGACCCCACGACCTGAATAAGCCCAACCACCCGGACGAGCACAACAACAAAACGAGCATGACAACTTGGACAGGCACGAGGACCCGGACAAGCCTGAAGACCCAGACGGGCCCAACGACGAGGACGAGCCTGATGACCCAGATGAGCCCGACGATTAGGATAGGCCCGACGACCAGGACGGGCCCGATGATACGGACGAGCCCGACGATCAGGACAGGACAACGACCTCGACGGGCTCAATGACCAGAGTGAGGCCTGATGACCCGGACGAGCGCGATGACTAGGATGAGCCCGATGACAAGAACGGGCCCGACGATACGAACGTGCACGATGACTAGAACGACCCCAATGATCCGGATGTGCCTGATGATCCAGACATGCACAACGACTTGAACGAGACCGACGACCCAAACGGGCCCAATGTCACGGACGGGCCAGACGACCCGAACAGGTACGATGATCCAGACAGGCCCAACAGCCCGAAAGGGCCCGATGACCCGAACCCATCTGGGTCGTCAAGCCCGTCTAGGTCATTGGTCTCGTCCAGGTTGTCAGGTCGATCCTGGTTGTCGGGCCCCTGCATGTCGTTGGGCCTGTCCGGATCATCGGGCCCGTTCCCGTCGTCGGGCCCATCCGAGTCGTCGGGCTCGTTCGCGTCGTTGGGCCTGTTTGGATCATTGGGCACGTCTGGATCATTGTGCCCGTTCGGGTCGTCGGGCTCGTCTAGATCATCGGGTACGTATGTGTCGTTGGGCCCGTTCGGGTCGTTGGGCTCGTTTGGGTCGTTGGGCTCGTTCAGGTCGTTGGGCCCGTTCTGGCATTAGGCATGTTTGGATCATGGGGCACGTCCGGATCGTTGGGCTCGTTCTGGTCATTAGGCACGTTCGGGTCGTGGGGTCTGTCTGGGTTGTCGGACCCATACAGGTCGTTAGGCCCATCCGAGTTGTCGGACCTGTTTGGGTCGTAGGGCTCGTTCGGGTCGTCGGGCCCGTTTGGGTCGTATGGCCCGTCCGAGTCGTCGGGCCCTTCCGGGTTATCGAGCCCGTTCGGGTTGTTGGGCCTGTCTATGTCGGTGGCCCGGTTCGTGTCGGTGGCCCGGTTCGTGTCGTGTTTGTCCTGGTCGTCGGGCTCGTCCGGGTCGTCGTACTTGTTTGGATCATCGGGCCCGTTCGAGTCGTCGTTCTTGTCGAGGTCGTCGGGCAGGTTCGGGTTGTTCGACGTATTTGGGTCGTCGTGCTTGTCCGATTCGTTGGGACTGTCCCACAAATAATAATATATTTTAAAAAATAATAGATTTTTCATGTGGAAGATGAAAGCCCATGGGTTGGCCCTAGCCCACAAAGCTTTTGTAGGGTTTTTGGCCCTGTGAACTTCTTTGATGAAGGCTTTTTTTCAATGTGTGCTTTTTTGGCCTTAGTTATTGACACCTCTAGTCGCTATTAGCTATTGGCTACTAGTTGTAGCTACTAGCTACTAATTATTTATTAGTAGCTAGTAGCTAGTAGCTATTAGCTACTAGCTATTATTTATTAACTAATAGTTACTAGCTACTAACTCTAACTACTAGCGTTAGCTACTAGCTAATACGTACTAACTAGAAGCGACTTGCTACTAACTCTAGTTACTAGCTACTAGTTACTAGCTCTAGCTACTACCTATAACTACTAGCTAGTAGCTCGTAGCTACTATTCTTACTACATACTAGTTACTAGCTCTAGCTACCAGTTACCATCTACTAGTTACTAACTACTGGCTATCAGCTTAAGTTACCAATTACTAACTATTTGCTTTAGCTCATACCTACTAACTACTAGCAACTAGCCACTAGCTAATAACTACTCGCTACTAGCTCAAGCAACTAGTTAGGCTTGTAGCTACTAAGTAGGCTTATAGCTACTAGCCACTAGCTATTAGCTCTGGCTACTATGTATGAGCTCTAGTAGTTACTAGTTGTAGCCACTAGCCACTAACCAATAGCTACTAGCTACTACCTCTAGGTACTAGCTACTAAATACTAGCTTTAGCTACTTCCTACAAGCTCTAGTTACTAGGTACTAACTACTAGCTACTACATCTAGCTACTAACTACTTGTTCTAGCTACTAGGTACTAGCTCTAGTTACTAGTTAATAGTTGTAGCTACTAGCTACTAGCTCTTGTTACTAGCTACTAATTACTAGCTTCTACCTCCTAACTCTAACTACTAGCTACTATCTCCTAGCTCTAGCTACTACCTATTAGCCACTAGCTACTAGCAACTAGCTACTAGCTACTAGTTTAGGTTACTAGCTTGTAGCTAGTAGCTGCCTACTAGCAACTAGCTACTAGCTCTAGATTCTAGCTTCTTGCTCTAACTACTAGATACTAGCTATTAGCTACAAGCTCTAGCTACTAGCTACTAGCTCTAGCTATAAGTTACTATCTTCTAGCTTTGGCTACTAGTTACTACCTCATGCTACTAGTTACTAGTTACTGTCTACTAGCTATTAAATACTAGCCACTAGCTGCTACCTACTAGCTACTAGCTACGAGCTACTAGGCATTAGCTAGTACCTACTAGCTACTAGTTCAAGCTACTAGTTATTAGCTCTTGCTATCAACTACTAGCTACTTGCTCTAGTTGGTAGCTACTAGCTTCAGTTAATAGCTACTAGATACTAGCTCTACCTACTAGCTATTAGGTCTAACTACTAGCTACTAGTTCGTGTTATTAGCTACTAGCTACTTGCTCTAGCTACTAGGTACTAGCTCCTAGCTACTAGGTACTAGCTCCTAACTACTAACTACTAGCTCATTGTTCTTGCTACTAGCTACTAGTTACTAGCTCTAGCTACTAGCTGCTTTCTACTAGTTACTAGTCACTAGTTACTAGTTACTAATTACTTGTCACTGGCTACTAGCTACTAGGTTGTATCTACTAGCTACTTGGTACTACCTACTAGCTTTACCTACTAGCTACTATGCCTTGTTACTAGCTAACCTCTATTAGCTACTAGCTTTAGCTACTAGCTAGTAGTCACTGACTAAAAACTACTATCTAATAGCTACTAGTTATTAGGTTGTAGCTACTAGCTAGTTGGTACTATCTACTAACTCTAGCTACTAGCTCTAGCTATTAGCTATTAGCTCTAGCTATTAATGCAAGCTACTAACTACTAACTACTAGATCTAGCTACTAGCTAGTAGCTATTAGCTCTAGATACTAACTACTAGCTATTAGCTACTAGTTCTAACTACTAGCTAGTAGCTACTAGTATCAGCTACTAAGTACTAGCTACTAGCTACTAGCTCTAGCTATTAGCTACTACTTATTAGATATTAGCCACTAGTTATTAGTTCAAGCTACTAGCTACTAACTTGTGGTACTAACTACTAACTCGAGCTTTTAGCTACTAGCTACTAGCTATAGCTAGTAGATACTAGCTCTGATTACTAGTTACTAGCTATTAGTTCTAGTTACTAGCTACTAGGTAGTAACTCTAGCTAGTAGTTACTACTTGTAGCCACTAGCTAATAGCTATTAGCCACTAGCTACTAACTTTAGCTACTAGCTCCGGTTACTAATTACTAGCCTAGCTACTAAATACTATATACTAGCTATTACTTATTGGCTACTTCCTAAATGCTCTACCTACTAGGTACTAGCTACTAGCTCTAGCTATTTACTTATTAGATATTTGCCACTAGTTACTAGTTCAAGCTACTAGCTACTACTAGTTACTAACTCGAGCTTTTTAGCTACTAGCTACTAGCTATAGCTAGTAGATACTAGCTCTGATTACTAGTTACTAGTTATTAGCTCTAATTACTAGCTACTAGGTATTAACTCTAGCTAGTAGTTACTACTTGTAGCCACTAGCCAATAGCTACTAGCCACTAGCTACTAACTTTAGTTACTAGCTCCGGTTACTAATTACTAGCTCTAGCTACTAAATACTAGCTATTACCTACTGGCTATTTCTTAAATGCTCTACCTACTAGGTACTAGCTACTAGCTATTACCTCTAGCTACTAACTACTTGCTCTAGCTACTAGGTACTAACTCTAGTTACTAGCTAATAGTTGTAGCTACTAGCTCTTGCTACTAGCTATTAGCACTTGCTACCTCTTGCTACTAGCTACTAGCTACTAGTTACTAACTACTAGCTCCTAGCTCTAACTACTAGCTACTAGCTCCCACTTTAGCTACTAGCTACTAGCCACTACCTACTAGCCACTAGCTACTAGCAACTAGCTACTGACAACTAGCTACTAGGTACTAGTTCAGGCTACTAGCTTGTAGTTAGTAGTTGCCTACTAGCAACTAGCTACTAGCTCTAACTTCTAGCTACTAGCTTTAACTACTAGCTACTAAGTAGTAGATACTAACTACTAGCCATTAGCTACTAGCTACAAGTTCTAGCTACTAGCTACAAGTTCTAGCTACTAGCTACTAGGTACTAACTACTAGCCACTAACTTTAGCTACAAGCTACTATCTTCTAACTTTGGCTACTAGCTACTACCTCTGGCTATTTGATATTAGTTACTATTTACTAGCTATTAGATACTAGCTATTGGTTGTTAGCTACTAGCTACTAGGCCTTAGCTACTACCTACTAACTATTAGGTATTGCTATCAACTACTAGCTACTAGCTCTAGCTGGTAGCTACTAGCTTCAATTAATAGCTACTAGTTAATAGTTCTAACTACTAGCTACTACCTAGGTCTAGCTACTAGCTACTAGTTATTAGGTCTAGCTACTAGCTACTAGCTGTTTTCTCTAGCTACTAGTAATGACTCCTAGCTACTAGCTCTTTGTCCTTGCTACTAGCTACTACCTTTAGCTACTAGCTACTATCTGTTTCCTACTACCTACTAGTCATTAGCTACTCTTCATTAGCTATTAGCTACTAGGTTCTTTCAACTAACTACTTGCTACTACCTACTAGCTTTACCTACTTGCTACTAAGTCTAGCTACTAGCACATCTTTGTTACCTTCTAGCTCTAGCTTCTAGTTACTAGCTACTAATCACTGGCTAAAAACTACTATCTAATAGCTATTAACTATTAGGTTGTAGGTACTTGCTAGTTGGTACTACCTACTAGCTCTAGCTACTAGCTCTAGCTATTAGCTACTAGTGTGAGTTACTAACTACTAGCTACTAGATCTAGCTAGTAGCTAGTAGCTACTAGCTCTAACTACCAATTGCTAGCTATTAACTACTAGTTCAAACTACTAACTACTAACTACTAGCTACTAGCTACTTGCTAATAGCTTCAGCTAGTAAGTCTTAGCTACTAGCTCTAGCTATTAGCTCAAGCTATTAGCTATTATCTATTAGATATTAGTCACTATATACTAGTTCAAGCTACTAGCTACTAACTTGTGGCTACTAGCTAGTAACTCGAGCTTTTAGTTACTAGCTATTAGCTATAGCTAGTAGTTACTAGCTCCGGTTACTAGTTACTAGCTCTAGCTATTAGCTCTAGCTACTAGCTACTAGATATTAACTCTAACTAGTAATTAGTAGTTGTAGTAATTAGTAGTTGTAGTAATTAGTAGTTGTAGCCATTAGCCAATAGTTACTAGCCACTAGTTACTAGCTTTAGCTACTAATTACCAGCTCTAGCTACTAGCTACTAAATACTAGCTATTACCTACTAGCTCTGGCTATTTCCTACGCGCTCTACCTACTAGGTACTAGCTACTAGCTATTACCTTTAGCTACTAACTACTTGCTCTAGCTACTAGGTACTAGCTTTAGTTACTAGCTAATAGTTGTAGTTACTAGCTACTAGCTTTTGCTACTAGCTATTAGCTTTTGCTACAAGCTACTAGTTACTAGCTACTAGTTCCTAGCTCTAGTTAGTAGCTAGATATAGTAGCTAATAGCTACTAGAAACTAGCTACTAGCTCTAGCTTCTAGCTACTAGCTCTAACTACTAGCTACTAAGTACTAGTGTTACTAGCCACTAGCTACAAGCTCTAGCTACTAACTACTAACCACTAGCTCTAGCTACAAGTTACTATCTTCTAGCTTTGGCTACTAGCTACGACCTCTAGCTATTAGTTACTAGTTATTAGATACTAGCCACTAGCTGTTAGCTACTAGATACTAGGCATTAGCTACTACCTAATAGTTAGTGTTATTAGCTATTAGATCCTCCTACCAACTACTAGCTACTAACTCTAGTTGGTAGCTACTAGCTTCAGTTAATAGCTACTAGTTACTAGCTCTAGCTACTAGCTACAAGCTATTAGCTATTAGGTCTAGCTACTAGCTACTAGTTCAAGTTACTAGCTACTAGTTCGAGTTACTAGCTACTAGCTACTTGCTCTAACTACTAGGTACAAGCTCCTAACTACTAGCTACTAGCTCTTTGTCCTTTCTACTAGCTACTAGCTACTACCTCTAGCTACTAGTTACTAGCTCTTGCCACTAGTTACTAGCTCTAACTACTAGTTACTATCTACAAGTCACTAGCTACTTGTCACTAGCTACTAGTTACTAGGTTGTATCTACTAGCTACTTGCTACTACCTACTAGCTCTACCTATTAGCTACTAAGTCTAGCTACTAACTCTAGCTACTAGTTACTAGTTACTAGTCACTAACTAAAATTTACTATCTAATAGCTCTTAGCTATTAGGTTGTAGCTACTAGCTAGTTGTTAGTACCTACTAGCTCTAACTACTAGCTAGCTACTAGCTCTAGCTATTAGCTACTAGCGCAAGCTACTAACTATTAGCTACTATATCTAGCTACTAGCTAGTAGCTACAAGCTCTAGCTATTAACTGCTAGTTATTAGCTAATAGTTCAAACTACTAACTACTAGCTAGTAGCTACTAGTTGTTAGCTACTAGCTTCAGCTAATAAAGTCCAAGTTACTAGTTACTAACTCTAGCTACTAGCTACTAACTCTAGCTACTAGTTACTAGCTCTAGCTATTAGCTACTAGCTACTACCTATTAGATACTAGCCACTAGCTATTAGTTCAAGCTACTAGCTATTAACTTCTGCTACTAATTACTAACTCGGGGTTTTAGCTATTAGCTCTAGCTAGTAGATACTAGCTCCGTTTACTAGTTACTAGCTACTAGTTCTAGCTACAAGCTACTAGGTATTATCTCTAGCTAGTAATTACTAGTTGTAGCTAGTAGCCAATTGCTACTAGCCACTACCTACTAGCTATAGCTACTAGCTACTAGCTACTAAATACTAGCTATTACCTACTAGCTCCAACTACTTCATACAAGCTTTACCTACTGGGTACTAGCTACTAGTTACTACCTCTAGTAACTACTTGCTCTAGCTATTAGATACTAGCTCTAGTTACCAGCTAATAGTTGTAGCTACTATCTACTAGTTACTAGCTACTAGCTTCTAGCTCTAACTACTAGCTATTAGCTACTAGCTACTAGCTCCTAGCTCTAGCTACTAGTTATTAGGTCTAGCTATTAGTTCAGGCTACTTGCTTGTAGCTAGTAGATGCCTACTAGTTATTAGCTTTAGCTTCTAGCTATTAGTCCTAACTACTAGTTACTAAGTACTAGATACTAGCTACTAGCCACTAGCTCTAGCTACAAGCTACTATCTTTTGGCTTTGGCTACTAGCTATTACCTTTGGCTACTAGTTATTTGTTACTATCTACTAGCTATTAGATACTAGCCACTAGTTACTAGGTATTAGCTACTACCTACTAGCTATTAGTTCAAGTGCATAGTTATTACCTTTTGGTACCAACTACTACCTACTAGCTCTAGTTGGTAGCTACTAGCTTCGGTTAATAGTTACTAGCTACTAGCTACTAGCTATTAGGTCTAGCTACTAGCTACTAGTTCGAGTTACTAGCTATTAGCTACTTGCTCTAACTACTAGGTTCTAGCTGCTAGCTAGTAGCTCCTTTTCCTTGCTACTAGCTACTACCTCTAACTACTAGTTACTAGCTCTAGCTACTAGCTGTTTCGTACTAGCTACTATTCATTAACTACTTGTCACTAGCTATTAGCTACTAGTTTGTATCTACTAGTTATTAGATACTAGGTTGAATCTACTAGCTACTTCCTTCTTCCTAATAGCTCTACCTACTAGCTACTAAGTCTAGCTTCTTGCTAATCTATATTAGCTACTAGCTCTAGCTACTAGTTATTAGCTATTAGTCACTGGCTAAACTACTATCTAATAGCTACCAGCTATTAGGTTGTAGCTACTAGCTAGTTGGTACTACCTACTAGCTCTATCTACTAGTTACTGACTCTAGCTATTGACTACTAGCGCAAGCTACTAACTACTAGCTACTATATCTAGCTACTTGTTAGTAGTTACTAGTTCAAGCTATTGTTAGCTATTAGCTACTAGCTCAAACTACTAACTACTAGCTCCAAGCTCTGGCTAATAACTACTAGCCACTAGCTACTAGCAACTAGCTTGTAGTTAGTAGCTGCCTACTAGTAACTAGCTACTAGCTCTAGCTTATAACTACTAGCTCTAATTACTAGCTACTAAGTACGAGATACTAGCTACTAGCCAGTGGCTATTAGCTACAAAAAGCTTTAACTACTAGCTACTAGGTACAAGCTACTAGCCACTAGCTCTAGTTACAAGCTACTATCTTCTAACTTTGGCTACTAGTTACTACCTCTGACTACTAGTTACTAGTTACTATCTATTAGCTATTAGATACTAGCCACTAAATGCTAGCTTTTAGCTACTAGTTATTAGGCATTAGTTATACTAGCTACTAGTTCAAGCTACTAGCTATTACCTTTTGCCACCGAGCTCTAGCTGGTAACTACTAGCTTCAGTTAATAGCTACTAGTTACTAGCTCTAGCTACTAGCTACTAGCTATTAGGTCTAGTTACTAGCTACTAGTTCGAGTTATTAGCTATTATCTACTAGTTCTAGCTACTAGGTACTAGTTCTAGCTACTAGGTACTAGCTCCTAGCTACTAGCTACTAGCTCCTTATCCTTGCTACTAGCTACTATCTCTAGCTACTAGTTACTGGCTCTAGCTACTAGCAACTAGCTGCTTCCTACTAGCTACTAGTCACTAGTTACTTGTCACTAGCTACTAGCTAATCTCTATTAGCTACTAGCTCTATTTACTAGTTACTAGCTACTAGTCACTAGCTAAAAACTACTATCTAATAGCTACTAGCTATTAGGTTCTAGCTACTAGCTAGTTGTTACTACCTACTAGTTCTAGCTACTAGCTTTAGCTATTAGCTACTAATGCAAGTTACTAACTACTAGCTACTAGTGCAAGCTACTAGCTACTACCTACTAGCTAGTACCTACTAGCTCGATCTGCTAGCTGCTAGCTATTAGCTACTAGCTCAAACTACTAACTACTAACTACTAGCTATTAGCTACTAACTCTAGCTTCTAACTATAGCTTCTAACTATTACCTATTAGATACTAGTCACTAGCTACTAGTTCAAGCTACTAGTAAGGGTGGGCAAAAAATCCAATTTTTCTGATCTAATTCATTTTTTTATGATCCAATCCATTTAATATCCATTCTATTAAAAATCCAATCCATTTTATTGGATCTGGATATCAATCTAATATACATTTTACATATTTTACGGATTGAATATCCATTCTCGAAATCTAGATTTTCAAAATGGATAATCCAAAATATCCAATTCAAATTTTTAGTTTATATTTTTTGTTAGGTTAGGCTAAAGGTTGAGATGGACTAGCCAAAATTTAGTCGTAATTAATTGAGTTGGTGTGACCCTATACAAAATTTGGCCGAAATTTGACACAGTTGATCCTTGACAAAATTTGGAAGTATTCGGCCAAATCTGTCAAATTCTTTGGTGTCAGCCCTATGGACACAAATTTGGATCCACATCCATTATTTGGATCCAAAATGGGTGTGGACTAGATTTTCGATACGGCTGACACCATAGAATTTGACAAATTTTTTGTCGAGACCAACGAGGCCAAATTTCAACATGGGATGAACTTGGATGACTTTCGAATGAATTCTGGTCGGGGACAACGTAACCAAATTTGGGCTAAGGTCGACTCGACAAAATTTCAATCGAGATCGACTTGACCGGATTCAAATGAATTTCGGCCAAGGCCGATTTTGCCTAATACGACCAAATTTTGGCCAGAGCCGACTTGGCCAAATATGACCACATTTGGGTCAGGGCCTGATCAGTCAAATTTTGGTCAGGGTTGACTCCACTAAATTCGTCGATCGGGACCGACTTGACTGAATATGGCCAATTTTCTATCACAGCCGATTAAGTTGAATATAGTCAAATTTCGTTCGAGACTTAGTCGACCGAATACGGCTAAATTTGGGCAAGTGCCGACTTAACCAAACTTTGGTCATGACCAACTCGACTGAATTTGGCCAAATTTAGGTTAGGACCAACTCACCTAAATATGACCAAATTTTAGTCGTGATCGACTCTGCCAAATATAACCAAATTCAGGCCAGGGCCAACTTGATATTTTGGTCGAGGCCAACATGACCGAATTTTGATCGGAACCGACTTGACTAAATTCGGTCGAATTTCAATCGTGGCTGACTCAATTGAATACGGCCAAATTTTGATCTCGATCGACTCATTTGAATACGACCAAATTTCACCCTAGGTCGTATCAGCCAAATACGACCAAATTTGGGTCAGGGCCGACTCGGCCAAATCTCAATCGGGGCCAACTCGATTGAATTCGACCAAATTTTGACTAGAGCCAACTAGGTTGAATACAACCAAATTTTGGTCGCGGTTGTCTCGGCCGAATACGGTGAAATTTTGTCTAGGTCAACTCAGCTCAATGCAGTCAAATTTGGGTCGGGGTGAACTCAACCGAATACTTCCAAATTTACTCCAGCACCAGCTGGGCCAAATTTCGATCGAGACCGACTTGACAAAATTCGGCCAAATTTTGTATAGAGTCACGCCAACTCAATCAAATACGACTAAATTTGGACTAGTCGATCTCAACTTTTAGCCTAGCCTAACCAAAAAATATAAACTGAAAATTTGGATTGGATATTTTGGATTATCCATTTTCAAAATCTAGATTTAGAAAATGAATATCCAATCGATAAAATATATATATCATATTGATATTCATATCCAATAAAATAGATTTTAAATGTATTGAATTTTTAATAAAATAGATATTAAATGGATTAGATCATAGAAAAAATAGATTGGATTATAAAAAATGGATGTTTTGCCCACCCTTGATTAGAATTTACACATCTCTTCGCATATTGAATGTCAGAACATAAAACCAATAAAAAAATATTGTCTGTCAACATTTAAACACTTTTCTAAAATCATCAATGTAATGATAACAGACATCTGCAAAAGCTTCAAATTATTGTTGTTGCATAAGGTTAGCTTTTCTATTTTCGATAAAATAATGTCATTTCTCTTCCTTATTTCGATCAATAAGAAACTATTATTTGAAGAAGGATAAACATCAAAGAAGACCTTAGCTATACTGCAACTAGTAAACCAAATCACCATTATTTTATGAAAGAATCAAGTATTTCAGTGCAATAATGTGAGACTAGCAACGTGAGACGTAGGACGTAGTAAGTTAGACGTGAGACGTGGGACATAGGACTTGAGACGTGGGACGTGGAACGTTTGACGTGAGACGTGAGACGTGAGACGTAGAACGTGGGACGTGGAATGTGGGACGTGGGACGTGCGACGCGGGACGTGGGACATGGGACGTGAGACGTTAGACATGAGACATGAGACATGAGACGTGGGACGTGGGACGTGGGACGTGAAACGTGCGATGCGGAACGTGAGAAGTCGAGACGACGTGGAGACGACGTGGAGACGACGTGGGACGTGAGACGTGAAACGTAAGATGTGAGACGTGAGAGGTGAGACGTGGGATGTGGGGCGTGGGACGTGAGATGTGAGAGTCGTGGGACATGGGACGTGGGACGTGAGGCATGACAGACGTGAGATGTGAGAAAATGAGACGTGAGAGACGTGCGATATGCGACATGTGACGGAGACATGAAACTTGAGACGTGAGACGTGCGACATGCGACGTGCAACTTGAGACATGAGACGTGAGACGTGCGACATGCGACGTGAGACGTAAAACTTGAGAGGTGTGTCGTTCGACGTGTGACGTGGAACGTAAGACGTGAGACGTGAAGACGACGTGGGACGTGAGACGTGAGACGTGAAACGTAAGACGTGAGACGTGAGACGTGAGACGTGAGACGTGGGACGTGGGACGTGCGACGTGGGACGTGGGACGTGGGACGTGGGGCGTGGGACGTGAGATGTGAGATGTGAGAGTCGTGGGACGTGGGACGTGAGAGACATGACACGTGGGACATTAGAGACGTGAGACGTGAGAGACGTGAGATATGCGACATGCGACGTGAGACATGAAACTTGAGACGTGAGACGTGCGACGTAGGATAAGAAACTTGAGACGTGCGACGTTCGATGTGCCACGTGCCACGTGAGACGTCCCTAAACACTAAACCTTGAAATTTATATTCATAAACTTTAAACCTTATAATTTAATTGAAAATTTTAAAAGTTTAATAAAAGAATTGTTAATGTATCATTAAATTTGTACTAACAAATTTAAATTATACTCTTGTAAAAAATGTATTAATAAAAAGAGATTAAATACATATAAAAGTGAAAGACTAAAAATATGAGGATAAAAGTAATAATTAATGTATATTTAACACATGAAAATAAAAATTATGAGGATAACGACAATAATTTATATTTTTTGAACTCTTAAATAAGCGTAAGGAAGCAGATGATGATTTGAAAAGTTAAACTAAGGATGGGCAAAAAAATCTAATTTTCATGATCCAATCCATTTTTGCTATGATCCAATTCATTTAATATTCATTTTATTAAAAATCCAATCCATTTTATTGGATTTGGATATCAATCTGATCTACATTTTATATATTTTATGGATTGTATATCCATACTTTAAATCTAGATTTTCAAAATGAATAATCCAAAATATCCAATCCAAATTTTTCAGTTTATATTTTTGGTTAGGTTAGGCTAAAGGTTGAGACGGACTAGGCCAAATTTAGTCGTATTTAATTGAGTTGGCGTGACCCTATACAAAATTTGGCTGAATTAGGCCAAATTCTGTCAAGTTGGTCCTGGACAAAATTTGGAAGTATTCAATTGAGTTCACCCCGACCCAAATTTGACTGCATTGGGCTGAGCCGACCTAGACAAAATTTGACCGTATTCGGCCGAGACAACTGCGACCAAAATTTGGTTGTATTTAGCCTAGTTGGCTCCAGTCAAAATTCGGTCGAATTCAATCGAGTTGGCCCCGATTGAGATTTGACCAAGTTGGCCCTAGCCCAAATTTGGATGTATTCGGCTGAGACGGCCTAGGATGAAATTTGGCCGTATTCAAATAAGTCGGTCATGATCGAAATTTGGCCGTATTCAACTGAGTCGACCATGACCGAAATTCGACCGAATTCAGTCGAGTTGGCTCCGGTCAAAATTCGGTTGTGTTGGCCTCAACCAAAATTTGACTGAGTTGGGCCTGACCTGAATTTGGTCGTATTCAGCAGAGTTGATCACGACCGAAATTTGGTCATATTTAGGCGAGTCGGTCTTGACCTAAATTTGGCCAAATTCAGTCGAGTTGGTCATGACCAAAATTTGGTTGAGTCGGTACTAGCCCAAATTTGTATTCGGTCGAGTAAGTCCCGAACGAAATTTTACTACATTCAACTTAGTCGATTGTGATCAAAAATTGGCCATGTTCAGTCAAGTTTGTCCCGGTCGACGAATTTAGTGGAGTCAACCCTGACCGAAATTTGACTGATCAGGCCCTGGCCCAAATGTGGCCATATTTGGCCAAGTCGGCTCTGGCCAAAATTTGGTCGTATTAGGCAAAATCGGCCCTGCCCAAAATTCAGTCGAATCCAGTCAAGTCGATCTCGATTGAAATTTTGTCAAGTTGACCTTGGCCCAAATTTGGTCACGTCATCCCCAACCGAAATTCGTTCGAAAGTCATCCAAGTCCGTCCCATACTGAAATTTGGCCTCGTTGGTCCCGATAAAAAATCTGTCAAATTTTATGGTGTCAGCCCTATGGGCACAAGTTTTACAAAAATAATTTGAATTTATTTTATGAAAAATGGATTATGGATTTTGGATTTTGAACTTGATCCAAATATTTATATCTGGATTTAAACTTGATCTAAAATATTTGGATTTGGAATTTTAAAAAATCCAATCTACTTTTTTTGAAAAAATGGATTTGGAATGAAAATATAATCCAATTATTTGGATCTAAAATGGATGTGGATTGAATAATTAAAAATCCAATCCATGATCACCCCTAGCTACTAGCCACTAACTTGTGGCTACTAGCTTCTAGCTCAAGATTTTAGCTACTAGCTACTAGCTCTAGCTAGTAGATACTAGTTCTGGTTACTAGTTACTTGTTACTAGTTACTAGTTACTAGTTGCTAACTACTAGCTCTAGCTACTAGCTCTGACTACTAGCTCTAACTACTAGCTCCGGCTACTAGCTTTAGCAAATAGCTACTACCTCTAACTCTAGCAAATAGCTACTACCTCTAGCTCTAGCTAATAGTTCTAGCTACTAACAACTAGCTCCTAGGTACTAGCTATTAGATATGAGCTATAGCTCTTAGCTCCTAGGTACTAGGTACTAAGTACTAGCTACTAGGTCCAGCTACTAGCTTCTAGTTATTAGCTACTAGCTACTCACTCTAGCTACTAATCACTAAATACTAGCTCTAGTTATAAGCTACTAGGTCCAACTACTAGCTACTAGATCCTAGTTACTACCTACTAGCTACTACCTGTAGCTTTTGCTACTCATTACTATCCCAAGGTACTAGTTATTAGCTAGTAACTACTCGCTAAAGCTACTAGCTAGTAACTACTAGCTACTATCTTTAACTACTATGTACTAGCTCAAGCTACTAGCTACTAACTATTAGCTCAAGCTACTAGCTAGTAGTTACTAGCTTTAGCAAAGAAAGAGAATACATGCATGTGTTGCAGCAAAACGAAAACAAATGCAAGGCTGAAAAAACCATCACGAACCAGTCTCCGAGACGAGAGAAATGAAAGAAAAACTGACGTAAATAAATAGTATGAGAACTTTAAAACCCAATCTCTCGATGTTTTTGATAAAAGAAAATTACACCTTATCATCAATCTCACAATGTTCCACCTTGGAAATTGTTGCACTTGTTCTACACAAAAAAATTGTGGCCATCCCAATTGTGAGAGTGAGATAGTAGAGCCACCACCCAACAAAGTCATTCACTCTCACATCCATCAATTGTTCTTTCTTCGCCTCCACAATTACCACCAAACTCTCCACATCCTCCTTGAACCTCCACCACCACAACCCACCCAAGCTCGCCGCCACCACCACCCTCTCCACCAATCTAACTTCTCTCTCAACACCAAACATTGTGTCATCCACCACAGGCCTCACCACCATCCTGGCCCAAGCCTGCGTCGTCTGGTGCAACCCCACCAGGAAAATCACTCTGCTTAATAAGCTTCTCTCAACGTTAAAACTCGACTCATCATAATCGTATAACCCCGCCTCAATACTCCAAAATGCACAACCCAATGCAAACTTGGAACGTGCAAAGGAGAACTCGCGCAGTGTAGAGACGAGGTTGAACAACAGTACTGGATGGTGGTGAAGGGTCGCTTAAAGTAATGATTTTTTCTGTCGAAACGGATGACATTGAACAAAAAAAATCGAAACAGATGTCGACATCCGTTTCTGAAAACACTGAAGCAGATATCGACATCTGCAATGTACCAAAATTAAAAAAATAAATCGAAACAGATGTCGACATCCGTTTCTGAAAACAAGAAAGCGGATGTCGACATCCGCAATGCATCTACAATAGCAATTTTTTTATAAAACGGATGTCGACATCTGCAGTTATATTTTTCGAAGCGTATGTCCACATTTGTAATGGCACCCTTAAGTGAAAAAAATGGATCTATGGCACACAGTACACACAGCAACATTCAAATTCATCAATCAAGTTGATCATTCAAGAAAAATCAATAAGCAAAGTCTTTGGGGTGCAGGGCTGCAATAAAAGCATATTCTATTTAGGATGCAGGGATGCAGGATTTTCTCTTTCTTCTTATACTTTTTTACGGAGAAGCTCCCAAAGTTAATTTTGACCACCTTTTTATTTTATTACAAATAATGAGGTTTTTAATTGAACCCATTAACAAGCTTCTGTTTACCCAAAATGTTTGCATGGGCTGTAAAGGCCCACTTCATACAGAGCCTAAACCAGAAAAAAAAAAGAAAAAAACAACACGCAACACAAATATTAAAATAAAATTATAAAAAAATGAAATGCATTAAAATCTAGCCAATAAAAATGAGTGATGAAGTATAAAAAAAAGGGATAATTCTTTTTTTAAACAATATCGCGAAATGAATATTGAATGATTGAAGGAAAGTATAAATTTTATTTATTTATTGACATATTAAGCTAATATCATTCTACAAATATAAAATAATCTGTATATATTTTTACACACGTACGCACACAAAATATCAATCTTTTATTGAATTATATTTTTTTTAAATACGTTGATATTTGTTTTCTAGCTTGTCCGTATTCTCTTAATATTTATGTTTCTTTAATAATTGTTATCCCTTTTGAATCAATTATTTATTTCGGTAACCAACTTAAATAAGTATGATAAAGTAGGTAATTGTATTGAATTATATAAGTAATCATTATTATTGTAATACTTGTATCAATGTAAAAGAGAGACTCACATTTCATAAAGATATTAGTGTTTCGATTGACAAATTGGAAAAAAGTTATTGTACAATTCAAATCAGAATAATTAAGCAACAACTATGTATTTTTTTTATCCTTTGCATTTAACATTAGTTGGTGTGTTTGGAATTTTGAACTACAGGTTTGGTTTGGATTTGTTTGTCTTAGGTGTGCATAGAGAAAACGTCCTTATATCTTTGAAGAGTGAATATACTATCTTGAGTTTTTGAATCATCCATTGAGTTTGAATGTATAATTATGTTTTGTACATGATTTTATATGTTGGGTCTTTTAAAGAATTTAACACCAATGAGACATGAATATAACTCACATGTAAAGAATTGACACAACTCTTAACCCAAAATCTTAAGATAAGTTTATGGGTTTTAATCCTTCAACTTTTTTATTTTTACTCAATGTGAAACTTAAATTTACACTTGAATTTCTAACGTTATGTTATTTGATTTCATATATCATTGAGAAGAGTTAGGTTTCCTCTGGACAAGGCTAATACTCTTAACATTGATAATAGTACGTTATTCAACTTACTACCAATCTCGTGTTCATAAATATAACAAGCACATTAAAGTTTATTTTCACCATATTCTTAAAGTCCAGGGTGCATATCTAATTAGTCTTACTTATGTATTTGATCTTCTAATTACTAATATATTTATTAGATCTTTATTTTGATCTTGCCATCAATTTTTGGTTGCATGGTAAAAAGAGGCTTAATAATAAAAAAATCCAAGTTATATTTAGTTAATTGACAAGTTAATTATGTTTAGTGAATTGAAATGTCTAAAATAAAATTTGACTAAATTTATTAAAACTAAATAAATCATAATATTAATCATCACCTTGGTGTTTTAACATACATATATTGAGTGTATGACTATAATTAATTGGTGATACAATAACAATTTAAGAGTAAATAAAACAATAGATCCAATAAATAATAAATTATTATGGTGTTTTTGAACGCAACGATTGGCACCATGGCAAGACACAAGATTGCATGAAAGAAAGCGCGACGCTCGACGGATTTCAATGATGGAGAGGTCGGCTAGCTCATGATAAGGAAGTGCGAGGAAACAAAATCATAGGCCTAAAAACCCTAAACTCATGTAACGTTGGACTGGGACTTTTTAGACTCTTTGTTGGGATTTTTGGAGAATGAGACTCCTTTTTGGGGTTCCATAATTGTTGTTGAAGAGACATGTGACTGGATTTTCTGTTGGTTCAAAATTGGGTTTGTTGGTTTTGGGAGAGTTGGGTGTAGTGGTTTTTGGAGCTCGGTGTTTTGGATCTTGGAGAATTCAGTGGACAAAGATGTATTTTATGTGTGTAAATTTTGAAAAAAAGGGATAACGTTAAAGTATTATTAGAATTTTAATTTAATTATTTTATTTGTTGTTTACGCATAGATTAAATAATGTTATCCATGATTTTTTTTTCCACGAAGCATCCATCGGTAGGTAAATGTTTTAGTTAGGTTATTTTTACCCATTTTTTATCCGTGGATAAATTTCTTAAATAACAACAATTTTGCATACAAATTTTATTTCACGGGTAATTTCAATTTTTCTTTTTTGGGTGTTAAGAGATAAATTCTAAATCGAACTCAATTTTATAAAATTAACTTATAAGATGAGATTTATATCAACTTATATACTATAAATTATATTGTTAGATACATAATTTAATATTTACTATATAATTTTGGATTAATTAACTTCAGTGATCAAATTTGGGAGAAGGTTTTAAAGTACTAAAAAAAAACTCATTAAATAACATTAAAGATTGATGATTTAATAGTTAAAAGTTGTAAAAGAAAAATTATCTATTGTTGTATTTATCAATATGAAACAATAAATATGTCAACACGTATTTAATATTTAATATGTGCATACCCATTCAAGTATATTTTAAGTATACTTTGTTGTAATAGTTATTGTTTATATATATATATATATATATATATATATATATATATATATATATATATATATATATATATATATATATGACAAATAAACCGGTCCCCGTGGGTATTGTCCGAACCCGTCCCCGTTTTGACGGGGAATCCCCGCATTGACTGGGTATGGGTATGGGTATGGGGAATCCCCGATTTTTTCAATTGGGGATGGGGATGGGGATGGGGATGAATATATACCCGCCATAATACCCGTCCCCATCATATCTCCATCCTCATTTAAATCATTAAAATATTTATAATTAATTAAGTAACCCTATATATATATATATATATATATTCTTTCTATTTTTTATTTCTTCTAAATATTTGGTTTGTCATGAAACTCATTCGCATCTCCAATATATTTTTTATCTTATCATAACTTTTAT
>Ga0209589_1004718_pt1 | contig 23406 bp, 7 predicted proteins | sample CowpeawhiteBW_FD_187525 | JGI IMG/M metagenome (GOLD analysis project Ga0209589, IMG submission 187525) | Root nodule microbial communities of legume samples collected from California USA - Cow pea white BW (SPAdes) (version 2) | ecosystem: Host-associated > Plants > Roots > Nodule | place: USA...
TAGGAAATCTTTATAAACCTCTGGCTAGGAAAGTCTTGGTATTTAAGAATGTCCATGAGACTCACCTCACTTTCCTGGGAGTGTTTATGGAGAATCTTTATATTTTCTCATAAGAAATCTATAAGGGTTGAACACGATGATATCTGTAGGCTCTACCGAAGAGCTGAAGAAAATGAACTAGTGTTTCACTAGTACAACCCTCTAGCCTGTACTTCCTACTAAATTGCTAAGCAAAATGAGATATATGCATTCATTAAGCTGAGTATGCTCTAAACTCGCCTCTTTTGAGGATCTTGTTCATCAGAAAGCACTTAGTGGATATTGCGATCCGATCTGTTCTCTTCAGGTCCTTAGATCTCTGCTCCGGTAAAGTACATCTGAGAAATAAGTACGGCTAAAAGTACCAGGGGGGAAAAAACGCCGAAAAAATTCATAAGGTGTACACCAGTGTTGAGGTCTAGAGGTCCTGCACCGAATGGTATCAGAGCCTAAAATACACCCAGCTTTCATCCTGGCTCTCCTCGAGGAGCGGGTGCCATGATATATATATAAACTTTTAAGCAACTTTTAAATTATTTTAATTTAAAATCTATACAAATATTATCAACGCACACGTACTTTATCTCTACAATGGTATAAGGATCCATAATCAGATATATATTCACAAAGATATCATAAATTAAGTCCTTACTCTCCATAAAAGTTTAAGGGATAAAGATATCTTCTAATATTCTCCTACTAAGTAAGATCCATCTAAGATTAATATTTGACTTATATTAAGACATAATAAAAAATAAACTATAGTTTGGTGTGATAAGATAGTTCATTGACCTTATCCCACAAAACATTATGAAAAAACTTATTTAGTAAAGTCAAAATATGTGACATTAGTAATAACATGTTTAAGCATTCATACTAAATGTTTTAATTTGATCCATGGTTAATAGACTAGTCTTAATCCCGTCCTAAATAAATTTCACCTTTAAATAGTCCACTAAATAAGAGGGCTTAAAAAGTTTTATCTCCAAAGTCCTCTTTTAAAGTGGATTAAGGTGAGGACTACAATGAATCTGGCTTCACCACAAGACTTTATATAACTTTTAAATATAAGACATTTAGTCTAATACGAAGGTAAAGCTGAGTCGAACTAGATTACTCAACCGAGTTGGTAAGGATCGAAAGTAGAGTTAAGTTAACCTTTGACCTTAGCCAAAGGTCAAATCGAGTCAAGGTCGAAGGTTGAAATATATCAGGTTAAGTTGAAGGTTGAACTGAGGAGCTTAAACTGAAGGTCAAATCAAGGAGCTTAGACTGAGAGTCGAGACTAGTAGGTATGGGCCAAAGGTTGAGCCGAGACGACCTAAACTGAAGGTTGAAATGAGTATATCAAAGTCGAAGGTTGAGTTCAGATAGCTAGGACCAAATGTTGAAACAGGTCAATTTGGATCGATGGTTAATCTGAATCAACCTGGATTGAAGGTCGAACCAATCAGCATGAGCTATTGGCTTTTTCTATCATATGATTTTTTTTACCTTGGGCCACTTAGATCGGGTCCAAGCCCTTTAGGCCTGGCAAACTGACAACTCTCTAGTCCACACTATATTGCTTGTTTACCTGGGCCTTTGAATGATCACACCCGTAGTCATATGTTTAACAAAATGAAAAATAAACAAATCTCTCAATTTATGTTCATTTGTTAAGTATTTTCCCTTTAATTTAACTGCACATTCATTATTAGTTGATGCTGTGACAGTTAATTTGCATAGCATATATAATAAATCTACATCTATACAACAATAGTTTAAAATTAAATGCCAAGCCCTCTATATGCGTTCCTTCAAATTTATAAAATTAAAGAAAGAGGAATTTGTATTCCATTATTCTTATCATTAAACCAAACACGATTTTATTAGCTAAAAGTGTTTAGTAGGTGTTCTACATATATGAACTGTAAATAGTAAAATCATAAGATTTATTGGGATAAAGTTTTCCATAACTATTTTCTAAAATATAAGATAAATTTTGAGTTTCTTTAATAAGAACAATCTGGATATAAACAAATATAAGAAATAAACGCTTATAAACTTTTTCTTGTCTTCATATTTAAGGATAGAGATAATGTTTTTGATTTTCGATAATGTTTTCAAATTAATATTGAAAAGTTTTACTATATTTTCTTAAAAAAAAATCCAGCAAACTTTATTTTAACGTTGAACATATTAGTTGTTAAGCGAAGAAACTATCTGAATTATGTAACATTTTAATTTCCAAGAGATAAAAAAAATGACAGATTCTATGTAATAACTAATGAGAATAATGGCGTAGTTTTCACAAGAATAATATAACGTCATTAATGGCGTAGTTATCAATCTAACTTCTATTCCGTTAGTCAAACCACAGGCAAAACTAAATAGACTAACCTATGGCATTATTTTGTTTTTACAATTTTTATACCATATGCATAAAATATTAAAATGAAAATGAAATTTTTTGTAATTTAGCAATTTCAACTTTATCGTGTTCTTAGAAAATATAAATGTGCAGTAATTTATTTCTAGTTGAATAATTTATCATCTAAAATTAATCATCATCTTAATTTAATCTAATTAGAAATATTAATTAACCATTAACCATTAAACATTAAAAATATTAAAATAGATAAATGTAAAAGAAAACAACACGAAAAATAAATCAATAAAGAAAAACTCAAATAAGGCCGAAGCCCAATTATAAGTGGGCCACAAAATCAAACCAACGCCTTCCCTGATAGCAACAACTACAATCATATTAATATTAATAATAACAACTACAATCACACTAACAGACACAGACCGGTCTCTCTCATTTCTGCTATTTCTTTTTTCTCTCAAAAAATAGGAGAGAACTACAAAAAGCGATAAAAAAAACTAAAATCATTCTTTTTATCATCCACTAAAATTTAATAAAAATCTCAAATTTTAATTGAGATTTAATAAATTTTAGTAAAAAATAAAGAGAATGTTTTAGTTTAATAATAATCATAATAATAATTACGTTGATAGAGAGATACTACTAAAACAGAGGACGCATCACGTGAAATCCACGTGCAGATTCTTATCCTAAAATAAAAATCCGAAAGTCCAAGAAGCAAACATCCACACGTTATTCGCCACGTGTCCACTTTCGGAGCCTTTCGTACATTTCTTTCTTCTAGTAGTACCCATCTGTAGTAGCTTCTACCCTACCCTTCTACTTACTACTAATAATACTAACACTGATTCTACTGCAACACTTAATCACTTAATTAATGAACTACCACGCGCCTCCCACGCGCCGCCATTCCCACGCGCTACTGCGACAGCGCGATCTCCAACTGCCGCGCCAGATAGGAGGGAGCGCTGAGATGCGGGAGGTGGCCCTCCGTGTCGAGCCACTGGATGGTGCTTTTCCCGCCGATGTGCTCCTTCATGTATTTGGCGACGGTTTCAGGCACGGACATGTCACGTGCCGTTTGCATGATGCAGCAGGGGACGCTGACCAGACCCAGAATCCCCCTCAGGTCGCTGTTGAAAACCGTGCGCGACACGAACAGCGAGATGTCCGGTCGCATGTTGAACAGCGTCCGAGAAAACTCCCTCACCGCCGCCGGCACGTCCGCCCCCACCGCCAGCGGCGCGAAACCGTTCACCCACGCCTCGTAGTTCGCTTCCATTGCCGAAAAAACCTGCTCGATCTCTCCCTGCTCGAATCCCCCATGGTAGTCCTTGTCGTTCAGAAATCTGACAAAATTCAACCACCAGTGAGTGAGACTTTCTAATCACTCTTCTTCGATCAATTACTCACACATTACACCACTCTCCTCTCTCTACTCTGCATCTGCATGCACCTAATTCCACTGCTTTTCGTGGATCAAAACTGCAACACTTCCAAATCTTGTTTTCTTTTTATCTCAAACACCTTTCTCCAACCCCTTAAACTAAACACCAAATATCTCTGCTTATTATGTTCATAATTAGCCTTTCCATTTGATGCGCTAAACCTAAATGTAACAGATGATTCCATTACGTAGTTTCAATCCAAACACAGAACAATTACACTCCGTGACACAGTTTTACCCTTGTCAACAGTCTTTTTACCTCACACAGCATAAATTAGTACGAAATTATCAAGTTCGCCGGATCAAAAAAGGTTAAGTCGATAAAAGTATTTTCAAATTTAAACTAGTTCTGCAAGAGCAAAATTGGCTCATCCCGATTTCAAATTGGAGACTGAGTAAACAAGCGGTAGCAGAAATCGAAGCAGAGAGAAAGAAAACTGTAGTAATGGATGATGATAGATAGATAGGGTTTGGTGGGGTACCTGGGGGAGGCGCCGATGAGGATGAGTTTGGAGAAGAGGTCGGGGCGGCGGATGGAGGCGAGCATGCCGATCATGGCGGAGATGGAGTGGCCGACGTAGGCGCAGCGGGGGACGCGGAGGGCCTCCAGGATGTTGAGGAGGTCGTCGACGTAGGCGTCGAGGGTGGTGTAGCGGCGGTAGTCGAAGTGGTCGGGGTTGACGCTGCCGGCGCACACCAGGTCGTAGAGAATGACGCTGTAGTGGCGCGTGAAGTAGGGCAGCACGCGCTGCCATGCCGACTGGTCCGTGCCGAAGCCGTGTGCCAGGACTAGGTACTTGTCGCCGGTGCCCTCCACGCGCACGTTGAGGGCGTCCAGAATGGAACTCCCCATACCGAATTTGTTCTGATTAAAACGATCAGAGAGAGGAGCACTCACTCACACACACACACGAGTGGAGTGGGTTTGGTTTGTGTGAGAGAAATAGAGAGCGCGTGGCTTTTGGGGTTTGAAACAGTTGAATCGAAGGTGGTTGTTTGATTTTATATTTTGTTTCCTTTGTCTCTTTGGGTGCTATTTATAACTGCCACCACCACCCTTCACTCAATCACAACACACCATTCTCCCTCTATTTTGTTTCACCTTTTTCTAAATTGTTCTATTTTAATTAGTTATACTACTTTTTTAATAAAACACAATTACATAGGTTAGGTCTAGATAAAAATAAATTAAATATAAAAAAATTGTAATTTATTTATAAGTTAGTTAATTGTGAAAATTCTACACCTTATTTAAATTAAGACTAAAAATATATTAATTTTTTTTTACATAAGTTAGAGTAAACTAAATGGTACAGGCAGTGACGTACTTGTTTATTATTGCAAAAGCAGATGCCGTATGGAAGCAACTAGAAAACGAAATAATTTTTATTTTTATTTATTTCCTTCTGTTTGGGAAGTTCTTCAGTTTTGACGTACAGTGGGGTACTAAAAATAAGAGAGAGAAATTTTTTTTCAAATATTTTATTATAAATGTGTTTACCAGAAAGTAAAGAAAAATAAGATGAATAAAATTATGTTGCATAGTAAAATCATGAACGAAAATTAAATGTAAAAAAGTGTTAACAGTAGGTGAAAGCAAAAGTTAAAAGTACTATTAGAGTCAACTTGAGCTGTTTTAATGAAATGTTTTTAACCTTTATTACACACAACAACCAAACGTTAAACTTTAATTAGTAAAACTAAGAATAGAAGTATATGCTAGATATGTGAGATTTATTAGTGAAGCTATCATTTTGATTAAACATTTGTGATTGAAAACACTGTTATTTGGTGTGATTTTACTTTCTGGAAAACGAATTTGGTATGATTAGTTGAAAACTTGGACTAATGAGAAATCAGAAAAACAAAGCAAATGGTAGATTTTTGAAGAGGATGAGATGAAGATGCGACATGACAATCATCATAACTTTTTGTCGTGCCCAATTATCCCATTGTACGGACGCAGAAATTTCTACACTCTACCTTCTTTTTTCTTTTATCTTTTTGGTTTTCACCTATTCAGAATTCAGATTGGAGGAATGTTAAAGAATATATTTTTCTATTATAAATTCGGATTTTGATTAAAATTTATCGGAAAGTACTTTAATGATTATATTCCAAGGTGTAATTATTGTAAAGTAACTTCTTTTACATAGTTAATTTTGACCCAAAGTAAAAAATTACTAAAATATTATACAATAGATAAAGATTTTATGTACGGATATATTATTGTGTATTAACTTGAACGATTTGATTTGACTGTTATATTGGCGGATACACGCACAGACAAGAAAAATATGAAAAAGAAAAAAATATATTAAAAAATGGTGATCTTATAGGTTATTATATTCCTATAAGATTAATTATAGAATTAAAATAAAGGTTATTGTTTTTGGATAAAAAAATAGTAGATTTTAAAAACAATGTAGCAATGTCATCATTCATTCAAAAGATTAAAAGATTTGTAGAATTAATAATTAGTAGTTCAAATTTTATTAAGTTTACATTATAAGAACTTAAATGTTTGAAAACATTATATGAGTTTATAAGATTTGAGTGAACTATATGATTTTTTTGAAAATAATTTAAAGTTAAAAGAGTTATTGAAGAAGATATTATAACAATTATGAGGTTTTGAATACAAAATATATTTTTTTAACATATTACATAAAATTCACTGTTTCGCACATGTTTCATATTACATCAAATCAAACAAAAATTTATAGTCGGTGATAAATTTAAAGTTGTTAATTAAGATCAATTCAAATATCAAATAAAAAACATCAAAGTTGATAAAACACTTATTTTTTCACATCAAAAGAAATAATTAAATGTTTTCGTATTTTTATTCTTATTATGAAAGAAGTAGAAAGATTTAATATTTTTGTTTTATGAATTCGAGAATTAAAAGAAATAAAATATGAGTTGCTGCATCCATATCCATAGGGTCAATTAATGTTAATAAATAATCCAAGAAATTTATGTTCCAACATCTATTTTTGTCAGTTGGTTCAGCTGCTGCCTCGTACCCGTTTTAATATTATTAAAAGATTTTGTCTTTTTCTCTTAACAAAATATTAGTCAATCTTATACAGTAAAAAATTTATAGTCATACAAAAATTATTAAGAAAATCATAAAAACTAACATCACAAATAAATATATCTCTTGTGACCAATCATATTTCTTATAAATACACTATATACCTTATATGTGTGTATATTTATTAAATTTCACAAAACAAGTTAAAGTTCGTTGAAATACTTATTTATATAAATGAAAATTTATTTGTCCAATTCGTTTCATGGATTATATGGATGATTGGAGTCCGTAGGTTATAGAAATCACTAATAAATAACTTTTTAAAATTATTGTCCACTGTTTGATTTTGTTTGATTCCGTATGCGGGTATATTAGTACTTAGTGTTTGATTATTATAAATGAACATCTTTATTGGTTTTAATTATTTATATTTTATTTATTTAAAACTTTAAGATCTTAAGTTTTTATGCTTTATTTCATGTTTAAGTTAGATGGATGTATTTTTCTTCTCGATTTCACTATTAATTAATATTTTCTTTCTTTTTTAACTATTTTTTTTTTAATTTTTTGTTAGATATATTTTACTTTTTATAAATTTTAATTCTCAATAATTTTTTTTTATATTTTTTAGAATTATTTTATTTACGAATGATTTAGTTACTCATTATTTGATTTTTGTAGTTATATTAACTTGATCGTTTAGAATTTATATTTAAAAATTATGAATTGTCTTTATATAATTGAATTCTGCATATATAATTTTAATAGTCTTTAATCCTCATCTAAAAATAACACGTATTAAAGCTAAAAAACCTAAAATTTTCCAATTGTAGAAATTAAATAAGTAATTTATAACGTTTTTTTTTATCTTCAATTTTTACCGTAGACTAACACTAGTTGTTTTGAGTATTATAAATCACAATATAATATCAATATACAATATGTACTATGTGGGTCAGTTGGTTAACTCTAATGATTGACCGTGTGAGATTACTTTAAAGATTTTCAAAAATATGATTGAACGACTATCTATTGGTCGAATGAGATTATTACGAAGAAGATTTACATTTATGCGATTAATAACTGCTAGGCAGCCGAACGACCCCTTTTAGTATTGACAGTTGGACTGTCTTCAAGATTATACCATATTGTCCTTTATACAAATTATGTGCCATGCCATCCGAGCAGTCATGCCGAACGACATTCTAATTAACATAAAAAGGCTAGTAATAAGGATTAAAAAGTAATTGGGTTATGATTAGGTTGACCCAATCATAAGCCATGTAAGAAACTACAAATACAGATCAAAAATATGGTTGTTGGAACTTTTCTTTCACATTAATTACAACATTAACTATTTTCATCGATCGAACCATCGTTGACTTTAACATCAAAGTGTCTTTGACAGGTAATCCCGACGCAATGTACAAAAGCACTAAAATGATAACAAGAGAGAGGATTTAAAGACTTAACAAATTGTTTAGGTGAATTAAAGACTTAACAAATTGTTTAGGTGAACATTTGATCCCTATACCCGAAATAGAAAAGATCATACTTTCCATATTAGTTGCGAATCAATGTGAAAAATGGAACAATTATAATTGATTGTAAATACAAATAATATATACCGTTGAATAAAATAAGTTATCAACTTTCTTATATGGACAAATGATAAAATCTCTCTCTTTATATATATAAAGTATATGGGTTTACTACTTTTACATCAAAAAATGTTTACATACATTTTAAATCTATTATTTTAGTTTTCAATCTCTCTTTCTTTATAAATATAAAAGTTAATTTTTTCTAATGACCAAAATATCTCTAAAATTTAAAAGTGTATTATCAACTAATGCAATCCAAAGTATATAGTAGAAAGAGTGTTTGATCTTAATGTTTAAGAAGTACTTGTCAAAATTATAACAATAATAACAACTATCTCAAACTAAAATCCGGAGTCTAAATCTCTTACTGAGTCTCAAAGTACACTGATATTGTTATATTAAAATAGTTTTTAATGTATTTTAAAACATTTGAAATCTGAGCAACGAGACCACACAAATTCAAATTATAAATTCTACTTCAGTAAACACAAAAAGTCATTCAAAATTCACAAGATTATAAAATTTAAGAAAAGAAAAACACGTGAAATGAGAACCTAAGTAAAGATAGAACTTATTACAGTAGTAAACAAGGTGACTGTGAAACACATGTATGTATGGAGCATGAGTATTAGAGCAGTTTGCAGAAAGAAAATGGCGATGACGCTGATTATGACGACAAAAGAATGACAGAAGGTGAGGGTCCTCCATGCATTAATCATGTTCAACCCACTACACTACAACTTAACACAATAACATTATTATTTCCACCACCCTTTTCTGTAGCTCAGTGTTGACGTTTCAAACACAGATAAATCTCTAGAATCTGCATGCAGTTCAACATCAGATGTTATTACAGGTTAGGGTTATAAACTCGAATCTGATTCAATGGAAGTTGCACTCAACCCTTTCTTTTTCTTCACCAAGCTAAACCCTCACACACTTCAATGGTCCATTTAATTTTCTCTTTTCTTGTTTCCGCATCCATGTTACTGGCCACAGAATAGAGAATTGAGACACAGAACAGAAGGATTTGACATGTTGGCTGCACCTTTTCTTGGTCTATTTCAAATATTTCACTATCTATATGACAAAGATGTACCATGCTTTAACTTCTCCTTTCTCTCCACCTTTCTTTCCATACCTATATGCTACTCCAAACCACTACCTAAAGGCATAAACTTCTACCTTATCTTCACCACTAATTCATTTAACAATAAATAAATAAATATACAAGTGCATGCTCTACTAAATTCTGCTTTCTTTCTCTGCCATAAGTTCATAGCCTTGTTTTTCTATGATCAGAAGTTGTTTGAATAATCTATTTCTTTCTCTACCATGTATTCTTCGTTTGAGATCACATTTTTTTTATCATTTATGATAAACATTTAGAATGCTTTAATTTAGCCTCTACGTAACAAACTATACATTATCATGTTTTCATGAATAAATTACAAAAATCGAATGATTTGTGTCAATGAATTTGGATCCATATAATAACTTCTCTTTCAGAAATGCAAGTTTTTGTAGTAGTTAGAATTGATTCCCATTATAAAAAAACTCATATTTTTTGTCAATTTTGTTTTGAAAAATTTTTCGTAAGAAATACTTACAAATTTTGTTGTGAATTTTTTTTTCAAGAAATTGCTACCAATTTTCTTGCAAAATATTTTGTATAAAACACTTTTCACAACAACTTTTGTAGGAAATACTTGCAAATTTTATAATTTTGTAGGAAATGATTATCTACGAAGGAATTATATGCCAATTAAAATTCTTAGAAAAAATGGCATAAAAAAGTCTTTTCTTACAAATTTTTTTAATAAATTTGCAAGAAAAATCTCATATAATATGAGAATTTCAAGTAGTGTCTGTGTTTAAAATTGTTTTTTTTAGTTAACTTTTGTACTATGAAATTTTTAATAGTGAAATTGATTATGAATTACGTTATTTGTAAATATGTGTTATTTAAAATCAATCACTAGTGCAGGGAAGGGAAATGACAACGGTTATTTCCAGCTTTTGGCTTCGGGTCCACAACCGCTGCATATACGACCGAGGTAAAAAACTAGTATTTTATGCCTCGGTTACAACCTAAGGCATATTTAATTTTTACTGCCTCGGTTCTCGCAGAACCGAGGCCTAATGAGCATCAGAAATTCAAAAAAAAAACACGCAGCGGCACCGGAAGAACCTCCTGTTACACACTGAAACCTTCCACCGTCCGCGGCCATGGCTGCGCTGTCCTCCGCCATTGCTTCCGCCGCCAAACCCTTCTCGTCGAAGTTTCACACACACTCCGTTCCCTTCCCCGTCTTCGTGTTTCCTCCAACGACGCTCACTTCAGCTCGAGCTCCGAGGAGAGCCAACAGCCACAGCCGAGTTTCGCAGAGTTCATCACTTCAGAGAGAGTCAAAGTGGTGTCCACGCTGGCCCTCGCCCTCGCCCTCTGCAACGCCGATCGCGTCGTCATGTCTGTGGCCATCGGAGGCGTGTTTGCGCGAACGGGATTTTCGTAGGTCGTCGCGGTTGAAGAGATCGGAAAGGGAGCTGCGGGGACGGACCTCACAGGAGCGACGGTGGGGATCGACAACAGCGGCGACGAAGGTGAAGGCTGGCCGGAGATGGTGAAGCTCGCAGAGAAATCGGAGAAGATGTCGCTGCACAATGAAGGAATTGGGGTTTTTTAACCCTACGAAGGGATACTGCCTCGGTTATTCGAAACCGAGGCATATTATACACTTACTGCCTCGGGTAGGCGCTGAACCGAGGCATATATTACCACTACTGCCTCGGTTATTACAGAACCGAGGCATATTCCTTCAGTAAAAAAAAATAAAAAATTCAAATTAGGGGTCAACGCAGTGGTCAAAATAATTACGTGTCTCTACTGCCTCGGTTAAGAGAGAACCGAGGCATATTGCATCAGTGAAAAAAATAAATAAATTAAATTAGTGGTCAACGCGTTGAGTCAAATTTTTTTTTCGCCATATGCCTCGGTTATTATGACAACCGAGGCATAAAAGTTGAATTTAATTACAAAACTGCCACCGCGTGCTTTTATGCAGCGGGTCCGCATGAACCGAGGCATATACAGCGCTGTAAAAGCTCTAAAATGCACTAGTGTCTATGTGTTTCCTTCTACTAATCTTATTTGTTATTCACATCTCCTTACTTCAGTGTACTAATATTTCATTTTCATATGTTTTGTTTTAATACTGTTTGTGCAGGTTTGTCAACAGGAAGTTGTCACATATTATTCATGCCTCTCTATAGACGTTTTGGTTATGTTTCTCTATCTCCTATATTCTACCGTGATGTCTGTTTTGATAATTTTTTTCTATTGTCGTGTGTGTTTAATTTTCATTAATTAGATTTTGGTTTTGGTAATTTTAATTTTGCATTATGTTTGTTTATTTAATCAGATTTGAAGTATAATTTTTACAATACGACTAGTTATGCTATGTGTTCTGTTTTATTAATATCTTTTTACCCACTCTAGTGTACTAACATTTGATTTTCATCTGTTTTTGTTTAATTCCATTTCTACATGTTTGTCAACAAGTAGTAGTGAAAGATATTTACTACTGTGGTATTAACATTTCAATATCATTTTTCTAACTCTTATACATTTCTTTTCTCTACATTTATAATTATGTTATGTTATATTAGTTTGTGTAATTAATTTTCCATTGATTATATTATTGTTCTATTTACTTTCGTTATGCACTATTTTGTTTAATTCAATTAGATTTCAAATTTATTTTTTACAAATTTAACTAGTTTTTCTCGGTGTTTCCTTCTACTAATCGTATTTGTTATTAACATCTCCTTACTTATGTGTACTAATATTTCATTTTCATATGTTTTTATTTAATACTGTTTGTGCAGGTTTGTCAACAGGAAGTTGTCACACATTTTTCAAGCATCTATATTGACGTTTTGGTTTTGTTTTTCTATCTCTTATATTGTACCGTTATGTCTATTTTGATAATTTTTTTCTATTATAGTGTGTGTTTAATTTTCATTGATTAGATTTTGGTTTTGGTAATTTTCATTTTGCATTGTGTTTGTTTATTTAATCATGTTTGAAGTTTATTTTTTACAAACAGAATCAATTGTGCTATGTGTTCTCTTTTATTATTACCTTCTTAGCCACTCTAGTGTACTAACATATGATTTTCATTTGTTTTTGTTTATTTCCATTTCTACATGTGTGTCAACAAGTAGTAGTGAAAGATTGTTACTACTTTTGTATCAACATTTCAATTTAATTTTTCTAACTCTTACACATTTCTTTTCTCTACATTGATAATTATGTTATGTTAGATTAGTTTGTGTAATTAAGTTTCCATTGATAATATTATTGTTCTTTTTACTTTCATTATGCACTATTTTGTTTCATTCAATTAGATTTCAAACTTAGTTTTTACAAATTTAACTAATTTTTCTATGTGTTTCCTTCTACTAATCTTCTTTGCTATCCACATCTCCTTACTTCAATGTACTAATACTTCATTTTCATATGTTTTGTTTTAATACTGTTTGTGCAGGTTGGTCAACAGGAAGTTGTCACACATTACTGATGCCTCTCTATAGATGTTTTGGTTTTTTTTCTATCTCCTATATTCTACCGTTATGTCTATTTTGGTAACTTTCATTTTGCATTATGTTTTTTTATTTAATCAGATTTGAAGTTTAATTTTTACAAACATAACCAGTTGTGCTATGTGTTCTGTGTGTGTTATTAATATCTTCTTACCCACCCTAGTGTACTAACATGTGATTTTGATATGTTTTTGTTTAATTTCATTTCTACAGGTTTGTCAACCAGTAGTAGTGAAAGATTGTTACTACTTTGGTATCAACCTTTCAATATCATTTTTCTAACTCTTATACATTTCTTTTTTCTACATTGATAATTATGTTATGTTACATTAGTTTGTGTAATTAAGTTTCCATTGATTATATTATTATTCTATATACTTTCATGATGCACTATTTTGTTTAATTCAATTAGATTTCAAATTTAGTGTTTACAAATATAACTACTTCTTCTATTAGTTTTCTTCTGCTAATGTTCTTTGTTATTCATATCTTCTTACTTCAGTGTACTAATACTTCATTTTCATATGTTTTGTTTTATTACTGTTTGTGCAGGTTGGTCAACAGGAAGTTGTCAAACATTACTGATGCCTCTCTATAGACGTTTTGGTTTTTTTTTTCTATCTTCTATTTTCTACCGTTCTGTTTATTTTGATAATTTTTTTCTATTATAATGTGCGTTTAATTTTCATTGATTAGATTTTGGTTTTGGTAACTTTCATTTTGCATTATGTTTGTTTATTTAATAAAATTTGAAGTTTAATTTTTAAAAACATAACCAGTTGTGCTATGTGTTCTGTTTTATTAATATCTTCTTACCCACTCTAGTGTACTAGCATTTGATTTTCTTATGTTTTTTTTTTAATTCCATTTGTACAGGGTTGTCAAGAAGTAGTAGTGAAAGATTGTTACTACTTTGGTATCAACATTTCAATATCATTTTTCTAACTCTTATACAGTTCTTTTCTCTACACTGATAATTATGTAATGTTACATTAGTTTGTGTAATTAATTTTCCATTGATTATATTATTAATTTATTGTACTTTCATTATGCACTATATTGTTTCATTCAATTAGATTTCAAATTTAGTGTTTACAAATTTAACTAGTTTTTCTATGTGTTTCATTCTACTAATCTTCTTTGTTTTTCACAGCTCCTTATTTAAGTGTACTAATATTTCATCTTCATATGTTTGGTTTTAATACCGTTTGTGCAGGTTTGTGAACAGGACATTGTCACACATTATTCATGCCTCTTTATAGACGTTGGGGTTTTGTTTTTCTATCTCCTATATTCTACTATTATGTCTATTTTGATATTTTTTTCTATTATAGTATGTTTTTAATTTTCATTGATTAGATTTTAGTTTTGGTAATTTTCATTTTGCATTTTGTTTGTTTATTTAATCAGATTTGAAGTTTAATTTTTACAAACATAACCAGTCTGCTATGAGTTCTCTTTTATTATTACCTTCTTACCCACTCTAGTGTACTAACATATGATTTTAATCTGTTTTTGTTTATTTCCATTTCTACAGTTTTGTCAACAAGTAGTAGTGAAAGATTGTTACTACTTTTGTATCAACATATCAATTTCATTTTTCTAACTCTTATACATTTCTTTTCTCTACATTGATAATTATGTAATGTTACATTAGTTTGTGTAATTAATTTCCATTGATTATATTATTGTTTTATGTACTTTCATTATGCACTATTTTGTTTCATTCAATTAGATTTCAAATTTAGTTTTTACAAATTTAACTAGTTTTTCTATGTGTTTCCTTCTACTAATCTTCTTTGTTATTCACAACTCCTTAATTTAGTGTACTAGTATTTCATTTTCATATGGTTTGTTTTAATACTGTTTGTGCAGGTTTGTCAACAGGAAGTTGTCACACATTACTCATGCCTGTCTATAGACGTTTTGGTTTTGTTTTTCTATCTCCTATATTCTACCGTTATATCTATTTTGATAATTTTTTTCTATTATAGTATGTGTTTAATTTTTATTGATTAGATTTTGCTTTTGGTAATTTTCATTTTGCATTATGTTTGTTTATTTAATCAAATTTGAAGTTTAATTTTTACAAACATAACCAGTTGTGCTATGTGTTCTGTTTTATTAATATCTTCTTACCCACTCTAGTGTACTAGCATTTGATTTTCATCTGTTTTTTTGTTTAATTCCATTTCTACTGGTTTGTCAACAAGTAGTAGTCAAAGATTGGTACTACTTTGGTATCAACATTTCAATATCATTTTTCTAACTCTTATACATTTCTTTTCTCTACAATGATAATTATGTTATGTTATATTATTTTGTGTAATTAATTTTCCATTCATTATAATATTGTTCTTTTTACTTTCATTATGCACTATTTTGTTTTTAGAAATTTAACTAGTTTTTCTATGTGTTTCCTTCTACTAATCTTCTTTGCTATCCATATCTCCTTACTTCAATGTACTAATATTTCATTTTCATATGTAATTTTTTAATATTGTTTGTGCATGGTTGTGAACAGGAAGTTGTCACACATTATTCATGCCTCTCTATAGATGATTTGGTTTTGTTTTTCTATCTCTTAAATTCTACCCTTATGTCTATTTCGACAACTTTTTTTATATAATAATGTGTGTTTCATTTTCATTGCTTAGATTTTGGTTTTGGTAATTTTCATTTTCCATTATGTTTGTTTATTGGATTTGATTTGAAGTTTAATTTTTACAAACATAACCAATTGTACTATGTGTTCTGTTTTATTAATATCTTCTTACCCACTCTAGTGTACTAACATTTAATTTTCATCTGTTTTTTTATTTAATTCCATTTTTAAAGGTTTGTTAAGAAGTAGTAGTGAAAGATTGTTACTACTTTGGTATTAACTTTTCAATATCATTTTTCTAACTCTTATACGTTTCTTTTCTCTACATTGATAATTATGTTATGTTATATTAGTTTGTGCAATTAATTTTCCATTGATTATATTATTGTTCTATTTACTTCCATTATGCATTATTTTATTACATTCAATTAGATATCAAATTTAGTTTTTAAAAATTTAACTAGTTTTTCTATGTGTTTCCTTCTACTAATCTTATTTTTATTCACATCTCCTTACTTCAGTGTACTGATATTTCATTTTCATATATTTTGTTTTAATACTATTTGTGCAGGTTTGTCAACAGGAAGTTGTCACACATTATTCATCACTCTCTATAGATGTATTGGTTTTTTTTTCTATCTCCTATATTCTACCGTTATGTCTATTTTGATAAATTTTTTTCTATTATAATGTGTGTTTAATTATCATTAATTAGATTTCTGTTTTGGTAATTTTCATTTTACATTTTGTTTGTTTATTTAATCAGATTTGAAGTTTATTTTTTACAAACATAACGAGATTTGCTATGTGTTCTCTTTTATTATTATCATCTTACCCACTCTAGTGTACTCACATTGGATTTTCATCTGTTTTTCTTTAATTCCATTTCTACAGGTTTGTCAACAAGTAGTAATGAAAGATTGTTACTACTTTGGTATCATAATTTCAATATCATTTTTCTAACTCTTATACATTTCTTTTCTCTACAATGATAATTATGTTATGTTATATTAGTTTGTGTATTTAATTTTCCATTGATTATATTATTGTTCTTTTTACTTTCGTTATGAACTATTTTGTTTCATTCAATTAGATTTCAAATTTAGTATATACAAATTCAACTAATTTTTCTATGTGTTTCCTTCTACTAATCTTCTTTCCTATCAACATCTGCTAACTTCAATGTACTAATATTTCATTTTCATATGTATTGTTTTCATACTGTTTGTGTAGGTTTGTCAACAGGAAGTTGTCCCACATTATTCATGCCTCTTTATAGACGTTTTGGTTTTGTTTTTCTATTTCCTATATTCTACCTTTATGTCTATTTTGGTAATTTTTTCTATTGTAGTGTGCGTTTAATTTTCAATGATTAGATTTTTGTTTTAGTAATTTTCATTTTGCATTTTGTTTGTTTATTTAATCATATTTGAAGTTTAATTTTTACAAACAAAACCAGATTTGCTATGTGTTCTCCTTTATTAATATCTTCTTACCCACTCTAGTGTAATAACATTTGATTTTCATCTGTTTTTGTTTATTTCCATTTCTACAGGTTTGTCATCGAGTAGTAGTGAAAGATTATTACTACTTTGGTATCAACTTTTCAAAATCATTTTTCTAACACTTATAGATTTCTTTTCTCTGCAGTGATAATTATGTTATGTTATATTAGTTTGTGTAATTAATTTTCATTTGATTATATTATTGTTCTATTTACTTTCATTATGCACTATTTTGTTTCATTCAATTAGATTTCAAATTTAGTTTTCACAAATTTAACTAGTTTTTCTATGTGTTTCCTTCTACTAATCTTATTTGTTATTCACATCTCCTTACTTAAGTGTACTAATATTTCATTTCCATATGTTTTGTTTTAATACTGTTTGTGCAGGTTTGTTAACAGGAAGTTGTCACACATTATTTATGCGTCTCTATAGACGTTTTGGTTTTGTTTTTCTATCTCCTATATTCTACCGTTATGTCTATTTTGATAATTTTTTTTCTATTATAGTGTGTGTTTAATTTTCATTGATTAGATTTTGGTGTTGGTAATTTTCATTTTGCATTATGTTTATTTATTCAATCACATTTGAAGTTTAATTTTTACAAACATAACCAGATTTGTTATGTGTTCTCCTTTATTATTATCTTCTTACCCACTCTAGTGTAATAACATTTGATTTTCATCTGTTTTTGTTTATTTCCATTTCTACAGGTTTGTCAACGAGTAGTTGTGAAAGATTATTACTACTTTGGTATCAACTTTTCAAAATCATTTTTCTAACACTTGTAGATTTCTTTTCTCTGCAGTAATAATTATGTTATGTTATATTAGTTTGTGTAATTAATTTTCATTTGATTATATTATTGTTCTATTTACTTTCATTATGCACTATTTTGTTTCATTGAATTAGATTTCAAATTTAGTTTTTACAAATTTAACTAGTTTTTCTATGTGTTTCCTTCTACTAATCTTCCTTGTTATTCACATCTCCTTACATAAGTGTACTAATATTTCATTTTCATATGTTTTGTTTTAATACTATTTTTGGATTGTTAGTCAACAGGAAGCTGTCACACATTATTCATGCCTCTCTATAGACGTTTTGGTTTTGTTTTTCTATCTCCTATATTCTACCGTTATGTCTATTTTGATAAACTTTTTCTATTATAGTGTGTTTAATTTTCATTGATTAGATTTTGGTTTTGGTAATTTTCATTTTGCATTTTATTTGGTTATTTAATTTGATTTGAAGTTTAATTTTTACAAACATAATCAGTTTTGCTATTTGTTCTCTTTTATTAAGATCTTCTTACCCACTCTAGTGTACTAACATTTGATTTTCATCTGTTTTTAATTATTTCCATTTCTACAAGTTTGTCAACAAGTAGTAGTGAAAGATTGTTACTAGTTTTGTATCAACATTTCAATATATTTTTTCTAACTCTTACACATTTCTTTTCTCTACATTGATAATTATGTTATGTTACATTAATTTGTATAATTAATTTTCCATTGATTATATTGTTGTTCTATTTACTTTCATTATGCACTATTTTGTTTCATTCAATTAGATTTCAAATTTGGTTTTTACAAATTTAACTAGTTTTTCTATGTGTTTCCTTGTACTAATCTTCTTCTTTATTCACATCTCCTTATATAAGTGTACTAATATATCATATTATATGTTTTGTTTTAATATTGTTTGTGTATGTTTGCCAACAGGAAGTTGTTACACATTATTCATGCCTCTCTATAGACGTTTTGGTTTGTTTTTCTATATCCTATACTCTACCGTTATGTTTGTTTTGAAAATTTATTTTTCTATTATAGTGTGTGTTTAGTTTTCCTTGATTAGATTTTGGTTTGGGTAATTTTCATTTTTCATTATGTTTGTTTATTTTATCAGATTTGAAGTTTAATTTTTACAAATATAACCAGTTTTGTTATGTGTTCTCTTTTATAATATCTTCTTACCCACTCTAGTGTACTAACATTTGATTTTCATCTGTTTTTATTTAGTTCCACTTCTACAAGTTTGTGAACAAGTAGTAGTGAAATATTGTTACTACTTTTCTATCAAAATTTCAATATCATTTTTCTAACTCTTATACATTTCTTTTCTCTACATTGATAATTATGTTATGTTACATTAGTTTGTGAATTAATTTTCCAATGATTATATTATTGTTCTCTTTACTTTCGTTATGCACTATTTTTTTTCATTCAATTAGATTTCAAATTTAGTTTTTACAAATTTAACTAGTTTTTCTATGTGTTTCCTTTTTCTAATCTTCTTTGTTATTCACATGTCCTTACATAAGTGTACTAATATATCATTTTCATATGTTTTGTTTTAATACTGTTTGTGCAGGTTTGTCAACAGGAAGTTGTCACACATTATTCATGCCTCTCTATAGATGTTTTGGTTTTGTTTTTCTATTTCCTATACTCTACCGTTATGTCTATTTTGATAATTGTATTTCTGTTGTAGTGTGTGTTTAATTTTCATTGATTAGATTTTGGTTTTGGTAATTTTCATTTAGCATTTTGTTTGTTTATTTAAATAGTTTTGAAGTTTAATTTTTACAAACATAACCAGTTTTGCTATATGTTCTCTTTTATTAATAACTTCTTACCCACTGTAGTGTACTAACATTTGATTTCCATATGTTTTTGATTAATTCCCTTTCTACAAGTTTATCAACAAGTAGTAGTGAAATATTGTTACTACTTTTGTATTAAAATTTCAATATCATTTTCCTAACTCTTATACATTTCTTTTCTCTACAGTGATAATTATGTTATGTTACATTAGTTTGTGTAATTCATTTTCCATTGATTATATTATTGTTCTATTTATCTTCATTATGCATTATTTTGTTTCATTCAATTAGATTTCATATTTAGTTTTTAGAAATTTAACTAGTTTTTCTATGTGTTTGCTTCTACTAATCTTCTTTGCTATTCACATCTTCTTACTTTAGTGTACTAATATTTCATTGTCATATGTTTTCTTTTAATACTCTTTGTGTAGGTTTGTGAACAGGAAGTTGTCGCACATTATTCATGCCTCTCTATAGATGTTTTGGCTTTGTTTTTCTGTCTCCTATATTTTACCGTTATGTCTATTTGATAATATTTTCTATTGTAGTGTGTGTTTAATTTTCATTGATTAGATTTTGATTTTGGTAATTTTCATTTAGCATTTTGTCTGTTTATTTAAACAGATTTGAAGTTTAATTTTTACAAACATAACCTGTTTTGCTATGTGTTCTCTTTTCTTATTATTATCTTCTTACCCACTCTAGTGTACTAACATTTGATTTTCATCTATTTTTAATTAATTCCATTTCTATAAGTTTGTCAACAAGTAGTAGTGAAAGATTGTTACTACTTTTGTATCAAAATTTCAGTATCATTTTTCTAAGTCTTATACATTTCTTTTCTCTACATAGATAATTATGTTATGTTACATAAGTTTGTGTAATTCATTTTCCATTGATTATATTATGGTTCTATTTACTTTCATTATGCACTATTTTGTTTCATTCAATTATATTTCAAATTTATTTTTTAGAAATTTAACTAGTTTTTCTATGTGTTTCCTTCTACTAATCTTCCTTGTTATTCACATCTCCTTACATAAGTGTACTAATATTTCATTTTCATATGTTTTGTTTTGATACTGTTTGTGCAGGTTTGTCAACAGGAAGTTGTCACACATTATTCATGCCTCTCTATAGACGTTTTGGTTTTGTTTTTCTATCTCCTATATTCTACTGTTATGTCTATTTTGATAATTTTTTTCTCTTATAGTGTGTGTTCAATTTTCATTAATTAGATTTTGGTTTTGGTAATTTTCATTTAGCATTTTGTTTGTTTATTTAATCAGATTTCAAGTTTAATTTTTACAAACATAACCAATTTTGCTATGTGTTCTCTTTTATTAATATCTTCTTACCCACTCTTGTGTACTAACATTTGATTTTCATCTATTTTTAATTAATTCCATTTCAACAAGTTTGTCAACAAGTAATAGTGAAAGATCGTTACTACTTTTGTATCAACATTTCAATATCATTTTTCTAACTCTTATACATTTCTTTTCTCTACATTGATAATTATGTTATGTTACATTAGTTTGTACAATTAATTTTCCATTGATTTTATTATTGTTCTATTTACTTTAATTATGCACTACTTTGTTTCATTCAATTAGATTTCAAATTTAGTTTTTACAAATTTAACTAGTTTTTCTATGTGTTTCCTTCTTCTAATCTTCTTTGTTATTCACATCTCCTTACTTCAGTGTACTAATATTTCATTTTCATATGTTTTTGTTTTAATACTATTTTTGCATTTTTGTCAACAGGATGTTGTCACACATTATTCATGCCTCTCTATAGACGTTTTGGTTTTGTTTTTCTATCTTCTATATTCTACTGTTATGTCTATTTTGATAAGTTTTTTCCTCTTTTAGTGTGTGTTCAATTTTCATTAATTAGATTTTGGTTTTGGAAATTTTCATTTAGCATTTTGTTTGTTTATTTAATCAGATTTCAAGTTTAATTTTTACAAACATAACTAGTTTTGCTATGTCTTCTCTTTTATTAATATCTTCTTACCCACTCTTGTGTACTAACATTTGATTTTCATCTATTTTTAATTAATTCCATTTCAAAAAGTTTGTCAACTAGTAGTAGTGAAAGATCGTTACTACTTTTGTATCAACATTTCAATATCATTTTTCTAACTCTTATACATTTCTTTTCTCTACATTGATAATTATGTTATGTTACATTAGTTTGTGTAATTAATTTTCCATTGATTTTATTATTGTTCTATTTACTTTCATTATGCACTATTTTGTTTCATTCAATTAGATTTCAAATTTATTTTTTACAAATTTAACTAGTTTTTCTATGTGTTTCCTTCTTCTAATCTTCTTTGTTATTCATATCTCCTTACTTCAGTGTACTAATATTTCATTTTCATATGTTTTTGTTTTAATACTATTTTTGCATTTTTGTCAACAGGGAGTTGTCACACATTATTCATGCCTCTCTATAGACGTTTTGGTTTTGTTTTTCTATCTCCTATATTTTACCGTTATGTCTATTTTGATAATTTTGTTTTCAATTATAGTGTATGTTTAATTTTTGTTGCATAGATTTTGGTTTTGGTAATTTTCGTTTTGCATTATGTTTGTTAATTTAATCAGATTTTAAGTTTCATTTTTACAATCATAACCAGTTTTGCTATGCGTTATGTCTTTTAATATTGTATATTATTATTCTATTTACTTTCCATATGCACTATTTTGTTTCATTCAATTAGATTTCAAATTTAGTTTTTACAAATTTAACTAGTTTTTCTATGTTTTTCCTTCTACTAATCTTCTTTGTTATTCACATCTCCTTACTTAAGTGTACTAATATATCATTTTCATATGTTTTGTTGTAATACTGTTTGTGCTGGTTTGTCAACAGGAAGTTGTCACACATTATTCATGCCTCTCTATAGACGTTTTGGGAGCAGATGTGAATTTAGGTGAGAACGCTAATGCTTAGCGACAGAGCGGGGCTGATGGTGGGAGATTTTTCTGTTATATTATATTTTCCTGCATTTTGTAATAGACATTATGACGTTTTTATCTATTACAGACATGTAATAAAGATGGAGTAGTATGATTGGATTATCACGAGAAAAGTTTTCAATTTTCCCGCGCTTGGGAACTTTATATAATGTCTGAATTTCCAAAAAAAAAATTTATGAAATAAGCTTTATCTAGTAATATCCATCTAGGGTGTTACAGATTAGATTTTGGTTTTGGTAATTTTCATTTTGCATTATGTTTGTTTATTTAATTAGATTTGAAGTTTAATTTTTACAAACATAACCTATTCTGCTAAGTGTTGTCTTTTATTAATATCTTCTTACCCACTCTAGTGTAATAACATTTGATTTTCATATGTTTTTGATTAATTCCATTTGTATAGGTTTATCAACAAGTAGTAGTGAAAGATTGTTACTACTTTTGTATCAAAATTTCAATATCATTTTCCTAACTCTTATACATTTCTTTTCTCTACAGTGATAATTATGTTATGTTATATTAGTTTGTGTAATTAATTTTCGATTGATTATATTATTTTTCTATTTACTTTCAATATGCATTATTTTGTTTC
>Ga0209589_1004719_pt1 | contig 23404 bp, 11 predicted proteins | sample CowpeawhiteBW_FD_187525 | JGI IMG/M metagenome (GOLD analysis project Ga0209589, IMG submission 187525) | Root nodule microbial communities of legume samples collected from California USA - Cow pea white BW (SPAdes) (version 2) | ecosystem: Host-associated > Plants > Roots > Nodule | place: USA...
GGGAAGTGGTGGAGGTTGGGGAGGTATTGGAGGTGGTGGAGGTTGGGGAGGGGGTGGAAGCCAAGGGGGAGGAAGCAGTGGCGGTGGTGGCAGTGGAAGCGGAGGTTGTGGAAGCCATGGAGGAGGAGGTGGTGGTGCCGGTGGTGGCAGTGGAAGCGGATGTGGTAAAGGAGGAAAAGGTGGCGGAGAAAGAGGAGGAGGATATTGAAAGAGATAATGAGATGCAGAATAAAGGAGAATGCATATGAAACCAAATTCCAGAGTTACACAACTTGCACTTAAATAATGTAGCTTTCAATGTGATAATTGGTTTCATTCTCCCCTATTCTTGTAATATTTTAACTTCTTATTAATAAATAATATAATATATCTACATATATATCCTCTTGATTTACAAGGAATCAACGCTATTATCTGAAACCTCCTGCAACCTTAACACATAGTTTTGGATGAGTATAGTTCCGTTGTTTATTATCTGAATTATGCATAAAAGAACGAGACTTGTTCTGGTTTCATCTTTCTTCATTCTTGTAATGTCATAAATTGGTGAGATAGGATTGTGTCAAATGTTATTTCTAGTTGTAGCAACGTTTGATGAAATCCCTACCTTTAAAAATTGAACCAAATATATATAGGTTTAAAACTTTATAATAAAGTCCCTTGCTGCAAGCTAACACGACTAACAAGTTCTTAAGTATCCTTCACTTGAAAGTCATTTATAATTATGCACCAGCACCACATTCTGTCAAAGAAATTACGGTTTCTAACTTCAAACCTTGGCAACGTTTTAATTTGGATTGGGTGATCATACGCACCTTGAATGTTTTGTTTTTGAGTAATGATGTTACATTTGGACAGCATTGTCTCATAACACATGTGCGAGAACAACGCCTGTAATTTTTGTTAATCTATATCAATATATATAATAGGATTTTTTTTCATGTGCACGGTTTAAAATATCAATTTTACTCTTTAAAATATAATTATTTATTAAATTTTTGAAAATTGAATATTATTTTTACAAATTTTTTATAAAATCGTTTATTTATGTTCTTCTCTTTTTCTCTATTTATCAACAACTATTCTCTCATCTATTCAGATATATTTCACTTTATTTTTAATAAATATAATTTTATTGATATATTAACTTAATAACATTACATTATCATTACGTATATTTAAAAAATACCTACACATAAGCGTGACAACGCCTGTGTGTACACTACTATTAATAATGACGGTTAAATTTTTTATTTTTTGCAAAAACGAATTTATTGTGTAGATTAAGCCCATGTTAAAGTTTTATTTTAAAAAAAAAATACATTACAAGAAAATGTTTCATTAGTAACTAATTTTAGTGACCAAAAATTGTTAATCATTATAGTGACTAATTTAGATACCAATTTACAAAATAAAAAATTATTGGTTACTAAAATAATTACTATATTATGAATAAAAAATTATAATTGGTTACTAAATTGGTTTTTAAAATTAGTTATCATGATTTTGGCTATCAAAGGAAATTGGTCACTAAAAATTAACAACCTAGATTTGGCTACCAAAATGATTTAGTTACTAAATTGGTCTCTAATTAATTAATGATTAATTTAGTAACCAATTATACTTTTTTATTTATAATAATAAGTATTTTAATAATTAATAATTTTTAATTTTTTAAATTGATATCTAAATTGGTCATTGTATAATATTTTTTTTATCACTAAAATTGATTACTAATAAAAAAATTTCTTCATATTATTTGCGTGGGTTAAACTTTGCTGAAATTTTATGTTTTAAAAATTTTGTTTAGTGAGGATCTACTCTCACTTTTTTTTTTCAAAATAAATATTAAACGTGAAATTTAACCCTCACTTTTTTATTTTTATTTCAAAGGTTAATTACATGTTGCTTTGGCCCTCGCTTAGTAATAGACTGGGCCTCGCTTTTTGTTGTTTCTTTTAGGGCACAATTGTTTGGTGGATTATGAGCATTTAGCTAATTGACTGGAAATATATTCAGTTGCATCATTCAGTATTTGAAAACATTAAACAATAACATAAATTAAAAGCTCCAAATCAACTTCATTCAGAAAATAAAGTATAATTTAAATTATAATTAGTAATATTAAAATAGGGAGCATTAGAATTTGATGAATGTGTGTGAAAAATTACAAACTCCAGCTTAGAATGCAATGTCCAAATAAAAAAAAATAAAAAAATAGAGGGTTACCTTTTGAAGATTGGAAGGGTGGAAACATCCAATGAAATATAACCTCTGTTCTGTCTCAAAGGAACTCAGAGCTAACCTAGTCAATAACTTTCCGTAATTTTTGCTCTTATCATTTATTAAAAAATAGTAGTGTTAGAAGGTTAATTTGTCATTATATTTCAATACATAGTTAATTTGTTAAAATTTTAATTTATATCTTTAAAATATAACTAGAATTTTAATATTTATTATTTAAAATTATTTATTACCTGCATATAAAGTGTTTGATTTGTGTCGTCCACATCACAAATTTTCATGCCCTTATTTTGAACCTATGAAAATTTTCAGATAAAGTTGACGACTCCTCGTAGAACATTTGAGACATTGATGAACCGAAAATACAGCACGAATACCCTTTTGGTTTAATGTTTTTTGTAGAAATTATGTTAGATATTTTAAGCAATGAGTTTGCAGATTCCCTGAGTCACTTGCCACTTGCCATCTTCTGTTACACACTTGTCCCAGTTTAACCCTTCAGTGGCTCAGTCCGTGGTGATAAGGATCATTCACTCCATTTTTCTCTCTGTCTTCTAAACGTCACCATTATCGAACCAAGAGCTATCATTTACTTTCACCTCTCTTTTATCTTCTTCCATCATCACTATAAATATAGCTATCCAGAAACGCAGTGTTTCTATCTCACAACAACTTCTAAACCTATAGTTTCAATCATGAATACCAAATCCCTTTTCTTCTTTTGCTTCTTCTGCGCGTTGCTTCTCATCTCTGCTATGGCAACTGAGCCATCCAAACATGTTACAGAGGGTAAGTATATTGCATCTGTTCCTTCCTCGTATCACAAAGAACAACCACTGTTCCTTCGATATCTTAGGCCCTATTATTTAGGACTTCAAAATTTTGTTTTGTTCCTTCAATAGATTAGTTAATATTAATTAATTGAATTACTATATGAGAAAATTTTGTTATAATATATCATGTTATTGGGTATTTCTTCAATCAATAAGATTTCATAATTTAATGATATGAATATACATGTTGTTATAAATTATTTAGGTGCAATATTATTATTTATTTAAAAAAGGTAAAGAAATCGTCTTGCATTTATTTGGACTTTATCTATCTTCTCCCTGAAACAATGTATAAATTAGTGTGAATTAATGATTAAATAAGGATACTTTAATGAAAATATTAGCAAAAACTTACACATTTAAGTGAAAGGATAATAAGGAACTACAAATAAATATTATTTTCGATAAAGATAAGTTTAATTAAAAAAATATGTAATTCAAAAATAAAAATTCATATTAAAGTAAGATCAAAATATAATTTTCGTCTTACATCTCATAATTTCTAAACATAGTCATTGCATGCAATTATGTTGTTTATTTCACCTGAAGTAAGAAATTAGGCTATTCGGTTTACTTTCAGCCGTCAGCATCACCTTAGCCTGTTCATTTTTTGACTATTAAATTTAACAACTTTATGTTACGATATAATATACCATATGAGATAGTATTTTCTCAATGGTTTTGAAAAATTTTAAAATAATGAAAATGAAATAAAAAATACAATTAAGAGAAAATTGTGAGAAATTTTAAAAATATTATTATAATATAAGATTCTAAGAAAAAATTGAAAAAATTGTGAAAATTTAATAGTCAATAATATATACTGTATTCTACATGCTATGCTGCACTATGTAACGTAGCGTTTGGCAGGTATTTATTATTTATTGGAACTTTCTTTATTCTCCAACATGAATATGTAAAGCAAACCACAATGTAGTCTCTTATCATGAATATTAATTATTAATCGTGTTACCGTAAGTCAATTTTATGCTTAGTTACTATACTCGTAAGTACCGAACTTACGGAAAAAGAAAAAAAAAAATGAAAAAATCAATATTATATATTTAAAAATGTTTGTATATGCGTGTGCAGCAGAAGAATCAGAGACACGAGCAGGATTAGATGACTGGGGAAGAGATGGTGGAGGCCCCGGTGGAGGACCTGGAGGAGGACCCAGGGGAGGACCCGGTGGAGGACCCGGTGGAGGACCCGGAGGAGGACCCAGAGGAGGACCCGGTGGAGGACCCGGTGGAGGACCCAGAGGAGGACCCGGAGGAGGACCGGGTGGAGGACCTAGAGGAGGACCCGGTGGAGGACCGGGTGGAGGACCGGGTGGAGGACCCAGAGGAGGACCCGGTGGAGGACCTGGAGGAGGACCCAGAGGAGGACCTGGTGGAGGACCCGGAGGAGGACCTGGAGGAGGACCCAGAGGAGGACCTGGTGGAGGACCTGGAGGAAGACCCGGAAGAGGACCCGGAGGACCTGGTGGAAGACCCGGAGGAGATTAGAGACACGGTGGAGGTTGCGGATGCTACGGTTTACGTGTGAAATCCATGTGATGACTATATGTGAAATAAGAAATAAGAAATAAAAACATGGAATCTATCTGTGTTAGAGTTGTCCCTCAATCATGCATATACTAGAAGCACATATTTTCAATATTACCACCACTTAAAATAATAATAAAATTAAAAAAAAAAAAGGAAAAAGGGAGGAGTAGCTTGTACCAAGTTTAAGTTCTTACAACTCAATATTACTCTCTCCTCTTCTTAACCCTCCACCTAAGGCATAACTTAAAATAAATTCTTGCTTTTATAACTTATTCTATTTATATTTTTTATGAAATATTAATTTTTTTCATGGAAGTTTATAAATTTTATTTTTATACTGTTTAAAATTATTAATAATAAAATATGTAATACATTGCCAATATTATATTAAAATTTAATAAAATGAAATAAATTAGTTATTTGTTGGTATATATATAATTACCATAAAAATGGCTTGCATAAAAAAATAATAAATAAATGTCTTAAAATCTAAGACAGATATTTAATAATGTATGAGATTAAATGAATATGTATGTCCACTTGTATCAACCGTATATAATACCTTTTTCTTTATATATGATAATAACTTTTACAAATAATTAATCAAACGTTTTAATATAAAAATAGCATCCATATAAGATTAAGTAGATATGAATATGAACTAGGTGAATAAGATAGGAATAATAGCTCTTGTATATTTTTACTCATCAGATAAATATTCATCTTGTATTTGTTTCAACATTCATACGGGTATTTATTATATGAATGTCTACATATTTTTGTAATATTTATGTGTATTTACAAATATCTGTGGATATTTATAAAAAAATGGTGTAACATTTAATAATATATTTTAACCATAAATTCAAACATTTATAAATTTTAAATAAAATATAAATAACTCATTTAAATAATATTGAATAACAATTTACAAAAAAAAATAAATTTTTTTAAAAAATTAATTGATAAAAAATAACTCATTTAATTTTCAATGTGTTAATGGTTTAATCATTAGAATATAGCGAGTACAAATATTCACTGATACCATGATATTTATACCCATCTCGTTAATATGCGGATATAAAAAAGACTCATATCCATTGTTCGCAAATATCCATTTACAATATTTATTTTTTTACTGTTGCAAATTTTATCTGCATATACCATATGAATTGTTTTATATCCGTATATGTAAGATATATGATCAAATTCAGACTTAATATTACTAGACCATCTAATTTTATTTTTTTAACTAAACTTTTTATTTATTAAGTACAATTTTGTTTATTAAAAAAGTAATTTCTATTATGCTTTTTTTACTTTTGTAAATTATTTACAACTGAAATTATGTAACGAATTCTTTATAACTATTTACAAATTCATATAAATATAAATTTAAAATATATATTTAATAAAGTAATTTATTATAAATAAATATATAAATCTATAAAATTATAAAAAAATGTTTGTTAAAAGTTCGTATCTTAACAAATAAGATTATAGCACCAATTTAAAAAAAAAAATCTAAGAATTTATTGAAGTTAATAAAATTAAAAATTGGTCTATAACAGTAATATCAAATTCAATCACTTTATGTTTAGTGTTTAATTATAAAAAAGAATTTTAAATAATTAAAACTTATTTTTAAACATTAAAAAATACATGAGATCAAATTTAATATATTACCATACATAAATAAATATTTTCATCAATTTTATTTTTATATTATTTTTTTAAGGAGTAAAATAACTACTTTTTGAAAGTTTCATCAATCATACACATTCAATAAAAATAATAATAATCTTCACTGGTACTAATAAGTTTTCTACCCTTAAATGACTTCTGATTTTAATTTGTTTTTTAAGAAACCATTATTCGTTTTTGTTGATTTTTCTGTAATTTTTCTTAATAAATTTATTAACGCAAAGATGGATATATGGACTTCTCTGCCGCAACCCAAAACATGTGAAACTTGCGCTTTGCAGAGTCCATATTCTAAACGGATTCATTTTTAGAAAGCCCAATCTCACCCACACATGGCGTGTGTGAGTTTGGTGGATTAATTGGTCACAAAAAATAAAATAAATAAACTAAAAAATATGATTTAAAATGCAATTTTTCACCTATATTTAAAAATATAATTATGATTTGTTAAATAAAGAAAATTTCCAGACTGGTGACATAATTTGTATATTAACTTCGTCTGAAAAATATTTTCTACCTTATTTTTAGTTAATCTATAAGTTTATTTTAAATAAAGTATTTATTACTAGTCAACAACTGAATCACAAAGTACTTAAATCATATATTATAAAAATTGTCTTTTCATATATCATACATCTTATTTATTAACATTCTATATTATATTATGGGTAACCTCAACCTCTAATCATGTTGACAAATTTACAGTTTTTAATTTTTTTCTCCAAGAGTAGAAAATAAAGTAAGTGTTCTTGGTGATCAAGAAGATAATGTAGTACGTTTATGGAGAGTTAAGAAAATGTATCTGCACTACCTTACTGACACGTAAAAAATAGACTCCAATAGTTTTACATGAAAATTGTATATTAAAAATATTATTTTTAACTCTTCAAAATTATTTATCAACTCACAATCTCTAACTAAATTCAAATATAAGATTTTAGTATTCGGTGAGTTAAATGAATCTGAGAAAAACTCTAAATAGACTCAAAATGTTAAGACCTATGTACCATGGACTTTATGAAGGTAAGTTTGATTTATTTTACTTACATATGATACGAAGAAAGGATAATATTATTATGATTTTTTTTTTTTTGACTTACATTTTTTATTTTCTGACGTAGTTTAATGTGGATACTTTTTTTAAAAAAATTAATAATTTACACTGAATTATATTAGAAAGTAAAATATATAAATAAAAAAATGAAAGAAAAAATATAATTTTCCATTGTGAAAACAGTGAACATGTTTACATGTCTGGATTAAGCTGCAGTGGTCCAACCTAACCAAAAGAGTTGATTCTATATAGTGCATTATTACTGGTAAGAGAATACTTCAAAAACAATAGAAAGCAACCATTGAAGGAGGGGGGAACATTATCAAAAAGAGAAAAAGACAAACGAAGGGATGAGAAACTATGCATGATGATCATGGATGACAGAGTACTAGAATATTGCCATGTGTGTATCTTTTTTCTGATAGAGATAATAATAACTAGCTATATATATAAGAGAAAATTCTGCACAAACTTAAACTAGTAATTATACATTTTGCTTAAGATGTCTTCATTTTTTCTCTGTATTTTTATTATTCGCGTATTGGAATATACAGATGGACACAAATTTATCTGATAAGAATCAGATACTGTGAAGAATGTGGTAATAAAGCTTGGAAATGGAAACATGGGCCACACATGGCAATAAGCAAGACGCAGATTTCCCAATGGAATGACCCCATTTGCCTCCTCTTTATCACAAACTACAGTGTTCACTGCCTCTAAATTTCTAATTTTAATTCCTTGATTTTCTCATCTTCACACGTTTTCTTGTTCCTTGTTCATAGTATCTGCCACTTCCCCATTGGATCACACCATTTTCAATCTAAACCACCAATTATTATTCTCTTTCTATATTCACTCGGATAATCTCGATGCTTCTCACTCCTCACCACAATGAAATCAAAAAAGTGGAATCTCTACTTTCTCTTTAATTCGTATTTCACTTTCTTAAACGCAGACAAAATCAAAAGTTAACTATGACATAAATTCAAAGACTTTTAGTTAATTTGGGCGTGAAAGAATGAATAATGAATGTGGTAAGTGATTTCCTCATTATATATAAACCTTTTTGACCTAACTTTCTCTTCAAATGAAACCCAGAGAAGGCTCCACACAACATCTGAGACATTAACAAGATCTCATTCATTCTCACACATCTAAAATTCTGAGCCACTAGTTCTTCACAAACATGGCAAGGTACCATGATCAGTACTACTACTACTTGTGGGAGTATTTGTCTTTCCCACTCCACCTTGTGTTCTTCGTGTTCATCCTTTTCTTCGTGCTAGCATTCTCCTGGTACATAAACTACGAGTCCTTGTTCGAGGACTTGCTTGTGCAGGTGAAGATCTTTCTGGCTCTGGTTCCACTGCTGTTGCTGCTGGTGGTTCACTGCCTCTCAAGTGGAGCATCGTTCCCAATACCGTTGCCGGAAGAGAGAGAGTCGCTTCACAGAGCTGGAGGGTCTCCATGGGGAGTGGCACTGTTGCTTCTCTTTGTGTTGTTCATGATGGCTTACCAATCTTCCTTCCACCAACGTTGGTTTCCTTTGGCTACTAGATGAGGTGATTACTGTGTGTCTGTCACAAAACCTTTCTTGTTTTCTGTCAAGAGCCAACTAAACCGGTAAAAGTTATTGTAACACAGAGAACTTAGTCTGAGATATAGTTTTTCTCATATCAGAGAATAAGTGCAGTGAACTTTGCAGTGGTATCCATAGCTATAGTAGGTTACTTTTGAACGAGTATATAGCAAATTTTGAGCTCTTGAAAAACAAAATTAAGCAACTTCATGCAATGTTTGTGTGTAAGATTAACTGGGCTAGGCTATTTTCTTGTGATTTATTTTAGTTCTAGATGTATTATTACTATATATTACTCCAATTTAGTAGGTTGTTTTTCTTTCTTGTTGTGGATTAATGGCGACGAAGGAGAGTTCACATGATTCTTCTTGCAGAAGAGTATGATGAAGTCTGAGAAATTAATACAGAAATCTAGAAAGTGATACAAAAGTGGGTGGCCTTGTATAAAGAAGGAAAAGAAAGAATTCACTCACTTTTATAACTGATATACCATCTCATGCTTCACTTTAAATTTTGTTTCCCCTTTAAACGTTTATAAAAAATAATAATAATAATAAAAAAAATAAAAAAGTAGATTGCTAGTTAAAATAATCACTAGTAAAACGTTCTAAATATTTTAGATAAAATATTTTCAAAAAGTGAATTATTTTATATAGGTTGGTTGAAACACATACTTAAATTTTAAAAATATGAATATTCGAAAATAATCACTTTAAGTTCGAATCTGGTTTGGATATTTCTTTGAGAGAATTTGGGCTAACAAAAGAAAGATTTAGTTTGAAAATTGGGGTATTCTCCCTGCACCTCCAACAGTTCTTCTGTACCTCCAAAATTGACCGTTATATCCTTTTTTAACATACGAGTGAGAGTGGGTGAAAGTGGGTATACTGCATCGCCAACGTCCCTGCACCCCCAAAACGTTACTATTACTATTTCTTCTTCTCCTGTTTCTTCTCCATCCTATTCTGCTTTCATTTAAAATTTGCTCAGTTTCATTTTCTGTGGTCCGTGGTCCCTGACAACTTTAATATTTTTTTTTCTGTTTGTGATTTGAAACGGAATTTGTTTTCCGTTTCATAAACTATATCACGAAATCTTTTATGAAACGGATTGTGGCATGCGTTTCAAACTTTTACCAAACGGATTACAAAAGTTGTGCCACGAAAAAAGTCAAAATGTATGGGAAACGGAATACAAATTCCGTTTCATAACATTGTGAAACGGATTCTGTAATCCGTTTCATAAAAAAAATTGCAATTTTTTTTGAAACGAAATATAAATTCCGTTTCATAACATTGTGAAACGGATTACAGAACACGTTTCACAATGTTATGAAACGAAATCTGTATTCCGTTTCCCATAAACTTTGCTTTTCCCCATTCATAACAAAATTACACCCCACCCCATTACTTTTAAAACTTACTCTGTGGTAAATATATATATATGACTCATGTTCGTAGCTGGTTGTGGGGATGCTGTAAGTCACCTTTCTTAATTTAATAATATAGTTTCTTACAATGACATTTGTTTTTGGTGTTTTAATTCAATGAAGGCATAAGCCTAATGCTGGTTTCTAAATTTGCCATGCTAGACTCAGACTCGGAAGAAATGTTTGTTGGATTTACTCCTTAAAATTAGTGACGGACCACTTTAAAGTTAATCATATATAGACACACATGCAACAAAAAGATTTCAGATAAATGGGACTAAAATGGATTTCACGAAAACCGATTTCACGAAAAACCAACAAAAAATAGCCAAAACGGATTCTAAAATCCGTTTCAGCATCCTCCCACACGGATTCCATAATCCGTTTCTGAAAAAATCAAAAAAAAAAAAACGAAACGGAATGTACATTCCGTTTCATGCACCCTCCACGGATTCCATAATCCGTTTCTGTTAAACAAAGAAGTTGATTATATTCGTAGCATGTTTCACAAAATAAAAAATATATTTTTCACAGATAATTTACCTGTTATTGTAATTTCTGAGATATTGCTCATCCCAAAAGAATTTTTATTATATTTAAAAAATGTTTTTATAAAGTGTGAGTGCAGAAGAAAGGAGTGATCAGAACTGAGGGAGAAGTAATATAATATATACAAAAAAACAAAAAAAAAAACTTTAGTGTGATCACGTGGAACAAAGAGTTGCTGTTTCTATCACTAGTAGTTTGAAATAACATAAAAAGAAACATCACCTTTTGAAATTTGATTTAAACATTCAGTAATGACAGATTGATATTTAAAGTGAATCATTACTATGAAAAAACAATTAAGTGAAACATTGAGAGAATGAAAATAAATTAAAGGTTATCAGTATTTTATAAATGTCAACAAATTTAATTAAAATTTTGAAACAAAAATAATATAAATAAGGTTAATTTAAGAAATTATAATTGAAGTTATGGATAACAAATCTACTGCCCTCAAGCCACGAATTCCATAATCCGTTTCTGTAAAAATCAAAAAAAATAAAAAGAAACAAAATGTGTATTCCATTTCATCCTCCACCGGATTTCACAATCCGTTTCAACAAAAAAGAAACGGAATGTGTATTCCGTTTTATTGGGGTTTGTTTTAGGGGTGCAGAGCGTCAGGATAGTTTTGATTGGGGTGCAGGAGATTTTACTGTGTTTTCTCTTTCTTCGTTACCTTTTTACTATGGGCAAAGTTACAAATATATAAAATTTTGGATGTACAGGAGAAAGGGTTGGGGATGCAGAGAGAAGCCCCCTTGAAAATTTCTGCTTTTAGTAAGGAAAAATGGGTGTCTTGCATCTTCTTCTTACACCCCCATAATTTTAATCTGCACCCTCATAAATTTTTTATTCTAAAATGTAAAATTTGGAATATATTATATATTTTGAAATGTAAAATAATATATATATATATATATATTATGAATTGTATAATTTAAAATAAAATTTTTATATTTTAAATTGTATACTTTAGAATATAAAAAGTTATATTTTGAATTGTATTTTTTAAATATAAATTTATATTTAAATTATGTAATAAAAAAAATACAAAAACTGTATGGAGGTAGAGGTTAAAACTATGAATGTTTGTTGAGGCAACACATGATCCCTGGGACAATGTTGTAACCATTGTGGAAAGTCTTTGCGTGAAAATAGGGATTTTGAACGAACAATGGATCAAACTTGAACAGTGGACATAAACTACACTACACGTACATTTTGAAACGTTATACCGACTTTGCGATTTGGATGCTTCTGATCTCTCTGATGATAAACCCTGAAAAATGATTTACTTCTAGTTTTCAACGATTTTAAAGGTGTTTGTTTCGGAAAATATATTTTTTAATTATAAAATATCTTTTATTTTATTTTGGAATAGTGTATTACAATAGTGGAAATATTTTTGTTAACATTTTTCCATTAACTTTTATACATAATTTCGAGAAAAAAAAAAACATGTAAGACACTATCTATTTTTTTTTTCTATTCAAATGATTTTCATTCAAGATTGGGGCTTCTTATTTCCGGATCTAGAAAGGAAAAAAGAAATCAGGCCCAGTGTGAAAATTGGGTTTTGGCCCAGTATTTATTCTGAGGGCAAAAGAGCAGAGGGGAAAGTTTTGAAGTTTTGCAAAGGTAGTGTGGTGAGAGACGTTGTGAGCGAGCATGGGAAGCAGAATCGGAAGAAGGGTGGTGCAGTTCGCAAACCTACCCATAAAGCTTTTGATGCCAAAAACCTTCACCAACATCCAAGAAATTGCGCTGAAAACCATTCCTTCCGCTTCGAAGATCGAAATCAAGCGCGTTCTTGAATCCCTCTACGGGTTCGAGGTCGAGAAGGTTCAGACGTTGAACATGGAGGGTAAGAAGAAGAAACGGGGCGGGTTGTTGATCGCCAAACCCGATTATAAAAAGGCTTATGTCACTCTCAAGAACCCGCTCTCCATTTCGCCCGATCTCTACCCGATCCGAATCATCGAGGAGGATAACAAGAGGATCAACAAACAAACCAAGTCCAGCGTCGTCGAGAAAGAGACCCACGACAGGAGTCACTGGCTCGATGACAGGAAAGAGGCCCAACAGACCTTCGGGGCCCAACGGTCCTTCCGGGCCCAACACCATGGGCGTTTGGGTCGCCGCGAGAGTGCCGATCATGCTAAGTTCCCCTGGTCAAGCATGAGGTCTGGTAGTAGTTCTACGAGATAGTTGATGCTGTTGTTGTTTTCTAGGTGTTGGTTGTAGCTGTTAACATATTTGGTCTGTTGAAATGTAACAGAAATGGTGTAAGGTGCGATGGGTTTCAATGGGTTTTGTTCATTAGTGGCGATTGTGCTAATAAATGTTCTACTTAAACTCGGTTGATTTTGATTAAGTAGTATCACATGTTTCTCATTCATGTATGTTCTTATTTCTTTGCCATTGTGTCAGCCATTTGTACCCAATTTTGGTGAGTGCAATATGCCTTATCCATGCCTATTGATTTCTAACTCTTACTGATTCCTAGTTTGCAGTTGTGTTTTCGCCATTGTCAACTGAACATTGATTTTAATTAAGTTGATTTCATGATATAGTTTATTTGTTTTAGGAATCTTGTTATCTCTGAAGGCTGATTGATTGAAAGCTGGACAGATTTGAATTGTGTTATCAACATTTTTTAATGTTTGTCCAGAGTTCAAAATCCACGCCAAAATACATGTTAAATACATATGGCATGTTCCATGTGTAGCTTCAGAACACGGGTTCTTGGTATAAACCTTTGGCAAATAGGATTCTTTTCATCGTTAAATGAGTTGCGTAATACCCTTTTCTCTATCCTTCCAAGATCACTCCATATCTGTGCTATTTGTCAAAAGTTTCATAAAGTAATTAAAAATGGAGTAAACTAGATTTAGTTGTTAAAAACTGTAAATCAACCGGAGTAAACTCGTAAAATCAAGGTAACCAACCAGATGAAACGAATGTTACTAAATTAACTATGTTTGGCACAGTTGGCACATCACATGCATTGAAGTTTTCGGTTATGAATCCTACTGGCCCGTTTCAGGTGACTTCTAATTGATATTCGGCTTCGTTTCAGAAGAATGATATAACTGGAATTAATACTATTGGTTGTGGCGAATCAGTGGGATACATCATCATAAAACTATGCAAGGTCCTTCTTCATGTTCCTTGTTTTGGCTTTGTTAGTGTATGCATTTACGCTTACTCGTATAATTGACATCTATTTTATTTGGCAGATACTCTGTAAATGCTCTGGTAAAGGTGATATTAACTTAAGGGTCATAAATTGTTTGATTTGATAGAGAAGTATAACTGGGATGCAAAAGGCGTTCTAGTACTTGCTGATTTTGCTGAAGAAAGCTCTCGAAAATGCATTTTATTGGTGCGCTGAGGTCATTGAAGGAACGACCGCGATGTTGATTGCTGAAGTGAAGAACCAATAACAAGTAGGGGTATATTGAGGACAAACTTTGATCCAGTAAGTTTTCCATGCTTTACTTTATCATTTTTACAGGTAGATATATAAAACTGTTTTCTCTCTACAAATGTAATGTTGATAAAGTTGTTGCTTATGTAAAGTGGTAAATGTTTTAGCTGGCCTGAACTGGCGCCGAAACCCGATTGCTCTTTGTTGGTTAGTAGAGTTATTCTGTTCAATTATTTTTTTTGTTGGTCTTCATGAATCTTCTTGTTGCATAATACGTGTTTGATCTGACTCATGTTTGCAGAGACAGGTCTTGGTTTATGTTACATTCAATTTCTTCTGCTTGCTTATGCAAAACCTAATAGTCTATACTCATTATTCTCATTTCGAACAATATTAAAGTATTTCTTACCTAGGTAACTCCCTGTACATATTGGTATATACGCAATGGCAACAATTCTCATTTTATTAACATAAGAATTTTAAATTTAGATTATACAACTATATATATAGCTATAGTTTTAGCTCTGTTAAAATATTTCTAAGCATGCAACTTGTGAATATATTCTTTCTAGCCTAAGCAATCTTCTAATATTAATCCTCTGTTATCTACAGTTAGTTGTGTCTGAGCTGAAAACTTAGATAGTTCTCATTCTTATGTTGATCACAGAACTGTAACTGCTTAATCAGTGGATATATTCTTACTGGCCAGCAAACATATGAATGTGATCATCCTCTGGATGAGAGGCTGAGGAAGAGTTATAAGATTGTGTGGATTCCCTCTCCATCTTCTGATTCATAGACTGAAGCTGATGAAAGTAGTTTTAATTTTCTGTCAGATTCCTTGCCTTGGCATGCTGTTCAGAAACAAAGTTTACTTACCTCAGCAGTGTACATAAGGGAACGATGAAATTAAAAGGATGAGCTATTCATGGTTGCGAAAGTCTCCTTCCTCCTACAAAGAATTTTTTAACTGGTTTCTGCAATATTTTTATTTTTGTTGGGCCTCGATTATTATAATTGGGCTTGATCCCAACTCTTCTGATCCTTCCACATCTTCCACAGCACCCTCAATCATCCTCTGCTTATAGTCCAACATGCGATCTCTGCATGTGTGCTAGCCTGCTTTCATTTAATATCATCACCCGAGTTGTTTTTGTTTCTGTTTTTTAAACCTTCCTACTAGAAGATTGCATGGTTCAAGCTCTGTCTCAGAAACTTAAGGGAATCCTTGCCTTTCAAATTCTCAAAATTTGAAATGAAGGAAACGCAGTTTCTCCTCCTCCCTCTCATTGTCCTCACCCCAGCCGACAACCTTTGTTTTATGCTAGCTACTTGTTAAACACTTATAGGGACAAATTTGGATACAGTACTGTTTTGTATTGTTCTCTTATCAGAATTGAAGTTGTGTTTTGGTAACTTGCATTAGAAGACTTTAAAGATTATCAAGGTAAAACTTAAATTCTAATTGGTTAACAGAAGAAACAGTACTTTTATCTAAGTTTTCTTTCGTCTATATATAAGCAAGTTAATTGGTCTGTGTCATTCATGCAGTTGGATTTGTATATATTTCAAAATGTGAGGAAGTGCTTGCAATGAGCAGAACAGAAACACCTGGGATCTGCCGATGGTACATATTGAATCAAATGGTGCACTTGGCATTTCATCACGGTATGGAGACACTTTATGCATACAAATATCTTCTAACTAAGCAACTAAAGTATATCTAAATATTACCAAGCCTGTATATATGGAGTCCCTACTCGTAAAAGAAAAGTTTATACCAATTTTGTTCGGAATATAAGGTGGAGCAAATTTTTACATAATGTCTTGGATTTTTCGTACAGTTCTTTTTCTGGACAATCCATTATGGGTCTTTTAAAGGGATCCATTTTTGGGCTCGTCAATTTTGGTATGATCTACATTCTGAAAGGGTTAAGATTTTTTTATCATGGTGCATCCTATTCCACAGCTTTTGCAGTACTGCATGCCACACAAATAAATCATGTTTTGCAAAAACTAACCTTAATTATGAGTGAGAAAGAAACTAAATTGAACTAAAACTATCAATAACCCAACGAAATTAAACGAAAAGGAATTTTCATGAGATTATTTTTTCTCCTATCTTTTCAAGAATGCGAATTTTTTCAAAAACCTGTTCTGTCTCAGTAGATTGTCTACTTGTTGAGGATGGCCAATTGAACTTTTTTCTATACCTCTGTTTTTCAAAATCAATGAATTATTTTGTTTTTATTATTTCAAAAATTTTACTTAGACTTTTAGGACTTTATTTGACATTTTCGTTTACTTTGAACAGTTTCTGATTGTATTTTCTGTGCTCCAAATTTTGAGTGATTAGATCATTTGTAGAATTGAACTTGATTTTCAAATGCTGAGCTATTTAGTCACAACTCTTAAATCCCTTTTAGCAGTTAAAAAAGGTTCCAAAAGTAGAAAAGTCTTATATAGAAGCTCATTACATGCTTGTATGATAAAATGAATGTTAATAAAGTCTACCTATTCATGTGACTCATTAAAAGGTAGTTTAAACTCCATGTCTACCATAAAACAAAGTTGTGATTCTTCTTCTATATGTCTTCATCTTCAAAGTCAATTAAGTCAAATTTTCTCATTTTGAAATTAGATTTTTCTTGATATCATTTTTGACAAACTTCTTTCCTTTGACTTTTCCTACTTTGAACATGACTTAAAATGTCCAAGTTTCTTAACTCACAGCAACTGATCTGCCTTGCGTGCTTTTTATCCTTTAGATTTTTATTTTGCTATATCATCCTTTGAATCCTCTTATTTTCCAGATCTTTTGAAATTTTCTCGTGATGAATAGTATTTGTCATCTTTGTCTAGCTCGTGACTTCTAACAAAGTGTTGGATAAATCTTCTATGTTGAATATGTTTTAACTTGATGTTTGTTTCACATGTTGTTGAGCATTTCAAGGCGAGAGGCTTTCCTTTCTTCTGTTGAACTTGTTGAAGTTCTATCTAGTAAACTTCTGAGATTCTTACTAATTTCTCCAGAGTAAAACTCTCCAAATTTGTTGTAGAGAGTTTCAACCTACAACCTCCATTATCCCAGTAAGCTTTTTGGGATCTTATCAAAATTTTCATACAAGTGTCTCACATCTCTTTTATCTCTCTTGATCTTTCTATCCATTTCACTCTTGAAACCATTTCTTTTCACTATCAACAAGAATTTTTTTTTTTGTAAAACAAAATAATCTTACACTAGCAATGTTGTTATAATGTTTAAAAATAATTATGATACAATTCAATAAATTTATCAAACACAACAATTTGTGACTACAATGACAAAATATTTTACATTGATAGTGTACAATCTTTTCCATATGTTTATACACATAAATTTACTAACATATAACTCACTTATTTTATAAAATAACTTTTAACAAAGTATACCTTAAATATATTTACAATATAATTAAAATATAACTTAGTCAAATATATTATTTAAAAATATGATATTCTATGGAAAAACATTTCAATATATATTTGATAGTATGTGGCACTTGTCTCTGAATTTTTCATTACTTTTGCACCTACTTGCCCCTCCAATGATGGTTATACACACCCGTGACAATAACAGAGGAGATATCTCAATTTTTGCTTGTTTTCCAAAATTACTCTCATAATATTACCACTTTTATAATTTGTTATATTTCATGATTTTTTTTTTACAAATGTGTTATAAAATTTATAATTCTTTCGTGGATAATTATTTTTTACAAATTTTTTTCATAAAATATTGATAACAAAATTTATAAATAATTTAAAAAAAAAATTGGCATGTGTGTTTTCTTCAGTAATGTACATATTCTTATAAAAACTACTAACAATCATAAACTTTAAAGAAAGCATTTTCTATTCTCTATCTTTTAACTTGTCTTCCTTTCTAAACAATAAAATAAGTTTTATATTACTTTTATTTTAATGCACTAAAAATACAACAGTGTAATCAAATGCTGACACATGCATATGTTTCTGCTGGGTCTTATAAAGCAACTCAATAAAATATTGAATTTGGAGAATTAGATGTTTAATAAACATAGTAATGTTGTTGAATGGAGTACTGGTTTAGGAATAGCAGATTCGATCTTATCGCGTGTTGGTTGAAGCATGCAACATCAATAATTGAGAAAATAATGTGACTGAAAATTCCACTGCATTTGATACCATTACATTCGAGTGATGCCATTGATATCTATTTTGATGTGATTGTGCTATCGTTTTAAATGCATTAGAACAACAGTATAGCAGTAGTGATACAACACTTCTTACCAAACATGGTGTGGATCCATCTTTCAGACTTTTAACTTTTTAAAACAAAAATTGCTGTGATGATAGGTACAATTCGTAAAGTTCAACACAAAAATAATTGATGTGCCTTCATAAACTATACTACAACAATAGTTTATTGCTAAGACAAGAGATAACCTTAAAATTTGAGACAGAAATACCATTCTGATTTTATTTTTTTTTTAATTTTTAATGCATGTAAGTCTTGATTGTCACTAAAATTGAAAGAGTAAGTGTTAAATATGTCTCGGTTGATAACCGAGACATAAAAGTCACACTTTTTATCTCGGCTCGATTGAATATGTTGAGTCTTAAATTGAAGTTGAATGATCAAAATAATTGTGGTCAAAATATTTCCTTACATTAGTGAAACTTTGGTAAGTACGAATTGTGTAAGTTTAAATATATATTAATTAATTTTATATTGTTGCGGTTAGTTTAGAGAGTAGAAAACTCAGGAGAAAAACTTTACATGAAAGAAGAGATCTCAGTTTGCATCACACTATTCCTTGAAGAAAATGTAATCATAGCCAAAGAGAAACAAATAAATATTAAAATTGTGACCATTTAAACTTTTGTTACTCATTTTAGTATATATCAGAGAATGAGATATAAAATAAGAGTCGGTGGACAAACTTTATTTTAATAGAGTTTGTTTCGGGTGTAAGGACCTAACACCTATCTTAAACCGGTTACTGATGTGATAATTTTTTTAGAGTAATTTATGGGAGCTCACGACCTGAACTGCTATCGTCGTTCATTCTAGTGAAATTTATTCGTCACAACATAATTATGGGGGCCTCTGACAAAATGCACGACCCTCCGATCGGACGGCTGCACCAAAACTAAATCAGTAAATTGTTGTTGATTAGGATATTATGTGATGCATTGGATTAAAACTATAATTAGGACATGAATTGTTGATGATTGGATAAAGGTATATTTGTAAACACTTATAACTTATCAATTGTATGCTTTGTAGAACTTCACATATACTAACATTGAATTATTGGTTTAGCCTTCAATGATGTCTCACCATTGACAAAGGATGACATGTTGGAGATAAGGAAAAAGTGTTCATCTTATTTGCTCAAACAATTGTAAGAAGTTTAGGCTTTTAAGAGTTTTTCCCCTTCACTTTATATGTGTTTTTAATAATTAGTTGTATGTACTTTGACTTTAGTAATTTTACTATTAATTTCGTAAGTTAAAAGATAAAACTTGTTTTAGACCTTTTTTGGATTTCAGGTGTTGATTTCATGCTAAAACAAAATGAATATTAAAAAAAACCACAAATTTACGTCTAACTATGCATTAACATACGTAAATTTACGTCTGATTGTGCACTAACAAACATAAATTTACAAGTGTCAAACATAAATTTTGACGCATGATTTTTGGACAAATTTGACGTCTGGTTAGAGTCCACCGCACATAACTTTACGTTTGTTCTCTTGGGTCAAACGTAAATTCACGTCCGATTTTTAGTCGAACTTACATTTACGACTACTGTTACTACGTCGGACGTAGAAGACCTTTTTGTGTTAGTGTAATACAATAATAATAAAAATAAATTAGACATGTATGAGTTGACAACACATAACTTTACAATAGATAATATGTGCAAGCGATAAAGAAATGGTGCTTGATGGAAAGGTTCTAAGTGATTAAAAAAGTATATAATTACAATAAGTTCACTGTGAGTGAAAATAAAAATAATGAGTAATTTGAGTGTCACTTTTTGCAAAAAAGAAAAATGGCGTTGAGTGCTATTGTTGAACGTTAGTTATCCTGTTTTGCATGTTTTTCTTGTTTGGTTGGTTTTGAATGTTTTGTGATTGATTATAAGCATGTTTATGATTTTGTTTATTAATTGGGGTGATAATATGGTTCAAGACATGTGTGATGGTGGTGTTGGAGAAATTTTAAGGAGAAATTTTTTATGGTGGTAACTTTAGTGTATGCATTTACATATGGGATTCAGTACAGGGTTTGTTGAACTTTAATAATCATTCACACTCATGTAGAATAGAATGAGTTATGTGGTAAGAGTCGTAGGAGGTCTTAATCATTTGACTTGTTTGGTCGTATTCGCAAAGGGGATTAACCTTGTGAGTAGTAGGGTGATAACCTTTTTGTTTAGGACTCTACAGAACATAAATACTACTAAAAGTGCACGTTTATAATGAATTCCTATGTCAAGGGCATGTATCTGGATAATTGAGTTTATTGTGAATTGTGTTTGTGCATATGTATATTCATTATAATTTTTTATACAAGCATAGTTTATATTTGATGTGATTTTATTGGTTTTATAGGTTAACTCTCTTTTGTACACTAGTTTATCTTTTTGTGTGCTTTGTGTTTGTTCGTCTCTTTATTTTACAATGATCACCATATTGGTGTGAGTATATGAAGTTGCAGATATAGAAACACATATGAAAGATGAGGAGTCATCAGTTATAGTAGTAGAAAGTCTTATAGAGCTTTAGTAGTAGTTAGTTTTTTGTATAGAATTTGTTGATTTAATTTGAGTGTATAAATGTTATAACTTTTATAGTTTATACACTAAATTACTTGTTTTGACTAATATGATAAAATATTTTATTTTATTAGTTTTAAGATACTAAAATGAAGATTATAATTAGTAACTTTACGTAACTTTATGATTTATCGATTTGGGTGAGTAATAAAAAAATAAATAAACTACTGATGGAATAAATGGTTTGAGATGATTATGAAATTATATAATTTATAGTAATTTATGATTATGAGTGACAATAACAATAACCGAGTATATAATTCCTTCATTTATGAAATTAAATATAAATATTTTATTAAATCTCACCTAAAAGAGAATATTTTAGTGTAGGTTATTGGAAAGGAGATTAGTGGCAATTAATGGGGAGAAAGTACGCTGCTTAGAGAGATAGAAATGATCACTTTATATAAAGAAAAGGAGATGAGTGATTGTGGAGAGAACACGAAACACAAGTAGTAAAGTTAAATTATAACAAATTAAAAAGTGAAAATATAATTGAAAATAGTTTTAGTTATTTGTTTTGTTTGAGGAGTTATAATTAATAAAGTGTTGAACGGAGTACTTTTGATATATGGAGAATGAGGTGATAGTAGAACATGTGTGATGTGTGATGTGTGAAATCACTGTCAAAATCATAAGTGTGGTGATAAGTTCAAGGTGCTAGGCCTAAAACCGATTAGGTTAATGGTGGGAAAAGTTATGATTTAATGGGGCATTTATTGGGATGATAATTGAAGGAGATAATGGTCAGGTAGTAAAGACGGGGCGTTAAGGGGAGGAAATAGGTAGAAGACAACTTTCTGGGACTCATCATGTTACATGAAACATCTTTTTGGTACTAGAACTATAAAATCATAAGGACGGGTGAAAACTATATTTAATAATGCTGTATATGTATTTCCACCCTGTGTTTTCTAAACATTTGCATCAAGGAGTAGGTAACACATCCTTGTACCAAATACTAGAAAACATCCCAAGCTTTTTTAAGGGTGAATTATGATTTTAGTTTCTGGATCTAAAATTGAAATCGGTTTCCGTCTAAAATTTCGATAAATTTTAATCTATAAATTTGAAAATTGAATTAATATAGTTTTTTTAATCTAATAATGTTAACTTTTTTTATGTATTAAACGTTTTATATGTTAGTATTGAAATTATTTATATTGTTTAACACATTTATGATTCAATATCTATTGAAAAATATGTTTGACACTTCAATAAAAATTAACATAATTGGATTAAGAAATTAAAAATATGCTTAATTTTTTTTCTACTATTTTTTATATCGTTTATATCTTTTGATACATTTCTGATTCAATTGTAATCTATTATTTTTTTCATAAAAAAAAAATTCAACATGAGGATTTATCCTTTAGTATAGTGATAAATAGCTCTGTGTTCATTAATTGTACGTTGGGATTTTATCTTTGTAAAGAGTGAAACCAATGACTATGTTTTCTCTTTCTTTTCCAAACATTTAATATTTGAAAAGAATAAAATATAATCTAAAAATGAAATTATTATAAAACATAACAAAGTGTATAAGTGTATAGTAAAAATGTAGAGGCAGTGGAAAAGGATATGGTGTTGTTGGTTTTTGGCTGCACATTGTTCCCTAGTAGGTGAAGGTACAGAGAGATGGAAAAAAGAAAGAGAAGAGAAGAAAATGAATGAATAAAAAAATGAAAAAAATGGTTGGGTTGGCTAAAAGCATTGACTGTTGTTTGCGGGGAAGACAAAGAGAACCACCCCAACGTGTGAAACAAAAATGCCTTCTTTCATGGCCCACCCACCCAAACCAAAATTAAACACACTCTTTCAACTCTCATCTCACTCTTTCTTATAAACTCAAACCACCACCATCATCTTCATCATTATCATGCTGCTTTTCATGAAGAAGAAGAAGAACAACAACAAGTTCTTCGATGCCATCGCAATTCATTTTCGACCGTTCTTCGATGATGTTTTTTGTCACCAACATGGGCCAAAGACAAGGTTTTGATGAGGACGAGGGTTCTTGTTTCTGGTGGAGAATTCACCAATGGAAGATTAGGCGTACATGGGAAAGCCAGGCATTTCTTCAACTTTTGTTTTTCTTTAATCTTCTTTTCTGTTGCAACTAATTCATCATCACTTTTTTTTTTTTTTCATTTTTGTG
>Ga0209589_1004722_pt1 | contig 23394 bp, 10 predicted proteins | sample CowpeawhiteBW_FD_187525 | JGI IMG/M metagenome (GOLD analysis project Ga0209589, IMG submission 187525) | Root nodule microbial communities of legume samples collected from California USA - Cow pea white BW (SPAdes) (version 2) | ecosystem: Host-associated > Plants > Roots > Nodule | place: USA...
TATATGTATGTATGTATACTACTAAAAAACATTCTGAGTCTTCATTCAGTAATGGTGGTCAGATTCTTATCCCACATCGGAGTAGATTACTTCTAGATACTATGGAGACATTGATGTGTGTCCAAGACTAGTTATGGACCAACATGGAAGGTAATGAAATTAACACTTTTACTTATATATATATATATATATATATATATATATATATATATATATATATATATATATATATGTATATGTATACTACTAAAAAACATTATGAGTCTTCATTCAGTAATGGTGGTCGGATTCTTATCCCACGTAGATTACTTCTAGATACTCTGGAGGCATTGATGTGTGTCCAAGATTAGTTATGGACCAACATGGAAGGTAATGAAATTAACACTTTTACTTAGATATTTTAATCAAGTGATTGTTAGAAATTTTTAATGAACTTCTTATGTTTTCAGGCTCTTCTAGATTAAAATTGGACAACATGAAACTTTATAAAATGTTGCAAGATGTGGACATTGATGAAATTAGTAATTTCTTTAATATTTCATTCAAAAATAAACTACGATATAAATTGTTAGTGATTTTTTATTTGTTTGTTTTTCAAGAATCAATCGGAGAAGGTGGACTTGTTGATCCAAACACTAATTATGGTTAAATATTTATTTTTTAAAATATTTTTGTAAATAACAACGGGTACCCGTGGATATGAAAAAAATAGGCGGGTACCCGCATAACGGATACCCGACGGATATGGGTACGGGTACGGGGCGAATATTTATCCAGCGGGTAGGGTACGGGGGAACTACTACCCGTACCCTACCCGCCCCGTTGACATCCCTAATGGGAATACAAGGAAGATCCACCAGCAAAAGACTAGCCGAGACTTAGGTCAGTAAGAGAGGTTGAATCTTAAGTGAGAGAGAACGAGTATAAGAGAGTCTGTATTCTTTGATAATACTAGATGTATTTAAAGGGCATTTTGGGTCATGGATCTATGTGATAAAACATGTAATGTAATATAAAACAATATGAGTACAAATAACAACATACCTCAAATAAGCAATAATAAATAATAATGTGATACCTTATTTGATATACCAAATATCCTGTAAATATTTAATATCAAGGAGTATCAAGATGTAATCAAACTACCGAGATTTGTCATAATTATCATTAATATGTGAATATTTGCCCCAATAGATGTATCTTATAATATTATATTTTGTTATCTTTTTGGTGACGAGGCTAATTGGGCCTTATTGGGTTGGGTCGCATTACTTAACATCATCTATTAGGTCGAGTAGGTACATAAGTCTCCTTAGTCTTGGGAGTTTGATTGGTGTGTAAGGCGTGCTTGTTGCGGCACTGATTGGCTTCTTGGCTGAGCTATGGCTAGCTTTTGTAAGTTGTCTCGATGTGAGCTTCATCAAAGCCTTATCTCCAAGTTAAAGTATTAGGCTTTAAAGATTCGAGTTGTTGCATCATTGTTTGAATATTAGGAGTTCTGATAAGAGGGAGATTTTGATGGGAGAGAAAGGAGATCAATCACTTTACTCACCATTGAAAGGAAATTGTTTTTTATATGAGCTTATGCGTCATTCTTAAGTGTCTGAGATAGCTCTCGAATGACTTTTCATTCAAGCTTATGTGTTATTCTTAACGTCTCTGAAATAACTCTCCAATGCGTTATTAACTCTTAAGTAAGCACATATGTGGATTTACAGTTTACTCAATAAGGCAATCGATATAAATGGTTCCTGCTGAACTTTAAGTAAAATGGATATGTAATGTGCAAATCAGTGATGATTTCATAGTTATGAAGTCAATAGTAGGCACATATTTTCATTTGAAGTTTACTCAATAAATCAATCGGTCAATATCATCCATCCTCAACTATAACTACAAAAGGTAACTAATGTGCAAATCATAAACCATGAGTTCGTATATATTAAGTTTTAAGTAAGCAAATATGTGTTTATAGTTTACTACATAAGCTAACACCAATATGTGAACCAAATTGAGGATCAGAAACTATTTCGTGAGGACACTGGCTTAGGCTGTATCTGAGGGGTCCTTAAATGAAATTTAATAATTTTTAGGATATATAATAAAGTATTTTAAACACAATCTTATACATCCACAAACTTCTGAAATTTTACTTTCATAGTGATATGCAAAGCGCCAAACCCAACTGGGTTACACAAATTCAATACACTAACTTAATTATAAGACTTAATGAAGAAAAGATGTGGGTGGAAGCATTTCACAAACAACAACAACCAAAATAACAACACAAAAGGTTAACTCCAACCTAAACAACCCACACTTCAAATAAGAACCCATCTACAATCTTTCTTTTTACGGACATAATCATCATAACCAATATGAAAAAATAAATAAAATTTACCACTATGAAGCTTTCGAAGAAACGAGCTCGATTACATTCCACAACAAAGACCAAAGCCAATGTCTAAAACCACTAGTGTGACCATGCTCTTACACACTACAACAAAAATTGCTCATTTCCACACAAATGGATATGGAGACCGAACCAACAAACCTTTCATGTACAATGAAAAAAACTATACCTTTGTGACGAAGAAAAAGAAGGGTTTTTACATTAATATGGATCGAAGAAGGAAAACAGAGTTGGACGACGAAGATCATGAATTGAGGACTACGAAGAAGCTATTCTCAACTTCAATAATGTGCACTCACGTTTTCGAGCTCTCTGCCGCTTTCTTTCAAAGAATGCACATGTAAAAATTAAAAAAAAAAAAGAAGATAAAGATACTTAATCAGGTACCACGTAAAATTGTGAGAAAAATTATCGATATCTATATCTTAAAATAAATATCTGTATTTTAAAATATGATTATCTTAATATCATTAGTAATACCGACGAAATTTTCAATATTTAAGACACTGGTTTAGAATATGCCGAAGATATTCAGGGAATAACAGTGTAAGTGTACAGTATTAACTGTCAACCGTTAGATTGCAATAATAAAAGAAGCTGTCACAAAAAATGAAAGAAGTTATTAAAATAATAAAAGAAAAGAAAGTAAGATTTTGCACTTCGTCTTCCTACTCACTCGTCAAACTCTTCACGCTTCCTCTGCTTTTCGTTTCTGGCTTGCAGTTGAAACACTCTCTTCTCGCATCACGTGATTCTTCTTCTGGTACGTCAAATGACGACGGTGTCGTTTTCATCGTTTTCGTTACTCTTTTATCGATTTGATTTGTATTCCTTCAATCCAACTTCGTTTGTTGCTTGCACCAGAAATTTTGCGCTACTTTGTTCTAGGAAATGTTCCTCAGTCGGATAGAAAAAGCTTGTTAAAGACGTTAATGACATGTGTGTCGAGAATAATTTTATTAGCTACTGTTTGATTCGGATTCCAAATTCCAAAATTCTAGTATTGGTTTCCGATTTTTGAGATCTCACGGAGCAGAACTAGATTCGGTTTTTAAGTTTATCCGTTTATACCGCAGCGATCCTTGAGCGTGAAGATTTTCAACAAACAATCCTCGTTAATTTATTATTTGTTATCATATTCTTTTACTGCGAAGAACGTTCTTAAAAGAGGCACCAGTGAGAAGTGTAGATCGCACGATTGAATCCTGTGAAGTAGGGATGGGGAGGAGGAACATACGTTTTTTAACATTTTTTAAAGGATTTATGATCATATATCGAGAATTTGGTTTTCGAAGAAGTTGATGGTATTATAATATTATGATATTATGTTTGGCCGACCTAACTTTTGTTTTTATTCTTTTACTATTAGAGATGTGGGTTCACCCTTTAAGTGGTCTTCAATTTGATCTCTCTTGCTTCCATTTTTTTTTTAATTAAACAACAAAAATAAAGAATTCAACACTGATGGTCATTGTCGACGTTCTTGAAAGCCACCTGACATTCGTTGCATTATAGAGATGTAATAATCAAACCATATATTTTTCTTTAGCTAGAAAAGAACTTATGCTTTTTAAGTCCTTTTCCCCCTATATGCTGTTGTGTTAGCTTGCAACTTTTGGGAATTAAAAACTGTTTGCTGCGGCGTATCTTAGCTTTTCTTACAAAAGCTGACTATTCGGTTTGTCTGTTTAGGTTATCTTTTCTTTAAACATCACAAAGGCGTATAGCTTTGCATTTTATAAATCCGGCTTGGTGCCCTCTTTGGTAACTCTTTTTTGTTGTTTTCTTTTTTATGTAATTGCAGGTATGGATAATGCTGCAGGTCAAATTCTCTATCCTTTGCACCGATGCAAAACTGTTCACCTGGTTTGTTGCAATTTTATCCTTCAATCATATTTGTTTTTCTCAATATTTTTAAAATGAACTGGTGAAGGTACTGGCTTATGGTTTACTCGTTTATTTCATAAAAGGCTAGTAAGATCAATTCATACATGTACCGCATACATGCTTTATCTGTCAAAAAAAATTTTAAATAACTAAAAAATTTAAGACAAAGTTATTCAAATTAGTCATCCATTTTCAACGGGCTCTTCACTGAAGTTTCATTCCTTCTTTTTCCAAGTTATTCGAATCACTGACATTCACAGATTTCCCAGTGCAAGCAACTTACTCGTTCCAGTTTTTTATTGCTTTTCCTCTTTAATATATTGGGATCTTTCAAAAAGTAAGGATGAGTACATGGAATTCAGTTCATGCAGACTAAATTCCTTAAACTAGGTATTTCAGTCACAGATCTTAGAACATCTTCAATGAAAGAGTAATAGTCACAATCTTAAGTTTAAAGCATAGGTCTTATAAGAAATTCACATTGGAGGATTCTAATGTGACATGGGAAGGTCTTAAAGACCTTGAGAAATAAAAAAAAAATGCTTTTCACCATGGAAAGATTGTACATGTTTAAAGTGTAAATAAAATATTTTAAAAGTATAGGTCTTATAAAAGCTTTCAAAAAAAAGATTTTAAAACTGATGTGGTAAGAAGGGGCCAAAGTAAAGTAAAATAAGATCAAATGGTATGACTCTTAAACTGAAAATTACCATAGATGTTGTGCATGGTTTACTCTTCCTCTTGAGATAATTCATCATTTGGATCACTTTCTATGGCATTAATGTCTTGTAAACTTTTGTACACAGGTTAGACATGCTCAGGGAGTTCATAATGTTGCAGGAGAGAAGAACCATGATGAATACATGTCTTACGATTATTTTGATGCACACCTAACCCCTCTCGGTTGGAACCAGGTAGTTGCTAGGCAGATTTATTTAACGTCATGTTTTCGAGTATTTCTGGTTGGTTTTAAAGTTACGCAGAATTCCTCTCAAAGTGATTTCCTATCAAAGAAACAATTAGTCAATAACAATGTTCTTTATCCACTTATTTCCTTCCCTGGTCAATTGTTGGTCGTTAAACGTCGCTTTGTGGCTCTGACAGGTTGATAATCTGCGAAAACATGTAAAGGCAACTGGACTTTCGAAAACTGTCGAACTTGTTGTGGTTTCCCCATTGTTAAGGTATAACTAAATTGTTATTTGGAATTTTCCTGTGATATGTATCACTTTGATTCTGTTATTTCTTTTATGGTCTTGTTGAAAATTTACATCTGAACAAGTGTGTAATATGAACCATGTCTGGCAATGATGTTTATTGGTAAGATAAGTTGAAAGAATGTGTGTTATCTATTGTTCTATATAAACATATTTATGAAATGTGTAAAAGGTCCTTCACAAAGCAGGGACGAGATATGTTACCATCAGACAACTGTGGATATAACACCAGAAATTAGCCAGAATGACAGAATATTAGGACATAGTTTGTAAAAACGTAAATGTATTATTGGTTGGTCATGTATGAACAGGTTATTATGGTTTCTTCTGCAACCTGACTTGTAACAATAGAACATAAATATTGGGATAATTAGGGAAACTATCTGACATTAGTTTTTGAATTTCAACACATTGTGTCTGCCGGTCTGTTATATTGGTGCTTGTATATTTATTTCTGACTCATGTTACTGTAATGTCTTTCATGTTCTTCTTTCGTTTAAATCATGATCACAATATGAATTTTAGGAAGGGACTTCTAATATCTCTTTAAATTTAAGAGAAGTTGGAAACAATATCAGCCATATCTTTTATGTTTTATGTTTGGATTCTTTAGTTTAATTATTGATGTTGAGATAGAATTTGACCTAGTTGATACGATAAATTGATGGTATGTGTGAAGAAATCTTTTTTAAATGTCTTTCATTTAGTGAGAAAATAGAATCCTTATGTGTTTAGAGCTATTGTGAATTGAAATTGCTAATTATTACATTACAGGACCATGCAAACAGCAGTTGGAGTCTTTGGTGGTGAAGTATACACTGATGGGATTAGTGAACAACCTCTTATGGTGGAAAATGTCGGACAGAGTGATCATCTTGCAGTTTCTAGTCTGAACTGCCCTCCATTTATAGCGGTGGAGCTTTGCCGAGAGCAAATAGTATGTTACTATGCAATGAGGATTATAAATAAATGCTACACAACATGATAAGTACTGTCTTGCTTTGCAGTTTGGGTGATTGAATAAACTGATTTACATAAATCATTCCCTAGGGTTCCTAAAATTAAAAAAATACAGATAAACCACCTGAGTTTACAATTTGGCTACTAGACCATTGACCGTCATCTCGAGCTTTAACACTGCTCAAGGAAAATGATGAACATTGTGTCTTCCAGTCTCATCTTTTCGAGCATTTTCTGTGTGTTCCTTTACTGAATAACTTCAAATCATTATATAAGCTTTCCGAGAGTTTAAAACGGCCCCAAAAAGTTATACTTGGTTCAAATATTGCCCAGTTATGTTTGTTCTTATGTTACGTCTGATTATGACATCTCCAACAAGGTCTCCTGAATTCTTAAACTGTTCAAAGTTGGTTGGTTTATTGTAGTATGTAGTGAATATGGCTTCTTTGAATTATTTTATAATCTGCTGTTTGCACTGTATAAACTTTTTGAATAGCCGTTTCATTAAACAATTAGTAGAGGTTACTTATTTCTGTGTATATATGTATGTGGCCAATGAACTTGTAACTAGCGACAAGATTTAATTAAGACGAGGAGGGAAAAAAAATTGAAATACCTCCCTCGTATCGTTTTAAATTCATTCGCTATACAAATAATGCTTTATTTTTGTAATACAGGGAGTTCATCCTTGTGATAAGAGAAGAGCCATCAGCGAGTACCGGAATATGTTTCCAGCAATTGATTTTTCACTTGTAAGTGTTTCTTTTAACAATCAAGTTTGTTCTGATGCACACTGGTTGCCAAAAGATAAATAGAAGAACATGGTTGAACAAAATTCATGCTTAATGTGAAATATGTTTAGATTGAGAGTGAGGAAGACATTTTGTGGAAACCCGACGTCAGAGAGAAGGTAGAAGCAGTTTCGGCTAGGGGCCTGAAGTTTTTGGAATGGTAAGCGGGATTAAATAATTTTATGCATGTTTCTTGTCAATCACTATGCATATTTAACAGAAAGATTAATCTTGCTGAACAAAAAGGTAGGCATAGAACAAAGAGGCACGAGCAAACACAAATTAAGCTTCTTTCATATTTGCATAATTTAAATTCAAAAAGAAAGATGTATTGGTTTGGATGACTTCGAGTGTTTGCTGAGATTTTTGCCTTGTTTTTTTTGCATTGCATCTGAAACACTTGTTTGCAGTTTCTGTGGCCTCATATTTAGATTTTAAAGAATGTGAGAATGTGACTTAGAAATGAGGTCAAAATCTACATTTTAGATGGTTCTCACATTCTTACCTTTTCTCTCCCAGCTTGAATATGTTTTACACAATTATTTGTTGCAAGTGTCATCTAGCAGCAGAAGTGTTACAGCCAAAAGATCTGACATCTTTTTTTGGTTCAGGTTGTGGACACGTAACGAGAAGGAGATAGCAGTTGTTACCCACAGCAGTTTTCTGTTTAATACCCTTCGTGCTTTTGGAAAAGATTGTCACCCGAATATAAAGAGTGAAATATGCAAACAGTAAGTATTTCCCTTAACTAATCGATAATGGTTGGATAATAAAAAATAAAGTATGTTTTGAAAAGGTCTCCTGAACACTAAGAATCAATTATAATCATTCAAGAATATGGTAACCTTAACTAATTGTTTGTAAGCCCTACAAGTGTTCGACTTTCATTAGACTGATTGACAATTCTGTTTTACAGCTTTACAAATTGTGAGCTGCGTTCAATGGTCATCATTGATAGAGGGTGAGCATTTTACTTTCACAACACAACTTCTATTCAATCTTACGCACAAAATTCATTTGAGTATTTATACCTGCAGTATGATTGGATCAAGTGAATCAACTACTAACTATCCTGGCAAGATTCCTCGTGGCCCTGATGTTCCCAGTGAAGCTGCAGACTAGAAACATTCTGGGATTAGGCGGAACAAACCTAGCTCCTATTTGTCATCATTAGTCCTCTACTGGAATTTTCATTAGTATAATATGATTCCTTCTTACTTGCATTTACTAGCAAGGATTCAATTTTTTGTTTCACCGGAACAAACTCAATCATAGGATCATTTTCAAAATTCCTTTTTCGGGGCATTGTTATTGTTTTGTTTTTAATGTACGAATCAAGTGACATTATTCAAGGGATTGATTGCTAGATTCTTAGATGACTAAGATGAAGGTATTAACTTGGTTTAGTATTATGGAACATAAGAAAGTATGTGTATCCTTATTTGTATGAACAAGACGTGCAGATTATTTGTGTGTACACTTGATCATATTTGAGAGTTATAACCATTGTATTCGATGTTTAATCAACTCAACATTTGTGAAATTTGTAGTTGAATTTGTGTACAATCATGCATAACAAAATATTTATACTAATGCAATTTTTGGTTAAGGAATCATATAACTATCAGAATGTTTGTTAGCAGCTGAGTACATTAGAGGATCCCCTTTTAAGTTGTCTTCGAGAGAATCTCTTTTTGGTTGTTTCCGACAAAATCTCTTATCGGTTGTTTTACAAATGACTCAGTTCACTTGAGAGAATTCATCAACTCACAAATTTTCTCTTCCACTTTTTATATAAATTTTCTGACACTCATGTCACTCATACAGACTTATACCCGCATTTATCTTCTTTATCTATATACATATCTTTCATCTACATCTTTTCTCTTCATCTTCTTCATTCACATTCTTTTTCATTGTTTCCTTTCTTCACATTCATTTTCTTAATCCACCGTATTTTTTTTCATTTATATTTTTATTTTATTAAAAATGGACATTGTATTTCTTTATTAAATTATTGTCATTAACATCGAATAAACCGACACAAATTAACTTAATATTAAAAATAAATTTTGTTTTAACATTAACTAAGTCAAAACCAAATTAAATAAATTTTGAAATAAAAACATATTAACGTCGACTTAACAACTATTAAATTATTTAAATTGAAAAATTAATAACAAATTAGTGTCTACTATGTCAACACTAATGAATTTGTCTACTGCACCAAGAACCAAGACTATATACGATTTTAAAAACTGAATCAAATTAGATTGACTAGTTGTTTGGGGAATCGATAATGTTATTAGTTTAGACTAATCGGAAAAAAAAATCGTGTATTTAGTTGGACAAAAACTTAATTTGAACCGTCTTTTAGATTATTTCCTTTTAAAGTTATAATCTAAATCTTTTAAAATAAAAACAAAGGCTTATTGATGAGATTTTCTGTATACTTTAATCGTTTTGACTTAAGATACGTCATTCACTAAAGAGTAAAATTCTATTAATTTTAAATGCGACTAATTAAGTTTTATTCTATTTGGCGGGCAACACTATTATTTAATCCTTTAAACTAATTTTTTTTTTATATTGTAACATATACAATATGATTAATTTATGTTTTACTTTGTTAGTTAGTATTATAATTCATTTATGTATTTGATTTATTTTAGTTTTTATATTTGTTTTTTACTTAAATGAGTTTTAATATTCGTTAAAGAGAGTTAATGTTGCCCTTTTGTTCAATTGGCATAAAATCGTTCGGAAAGTGATCACGTGTTAGCATAATAAAGTGTTTAATTAGTAATTTTGTTCTCAAATCTTGGTTTAAGATTCATTCTTGTCCTTGTAATTTTTTCTAATCTCAATTGATTAGATAGAGATAATGTGACCTCTTCCATGAAGTCAGTATTAACATCGTTGAAAGAGATCTGTGTGAATTCAAACCCTGCTTTCTCTTTCCAATCCCTTCTTCTTCGGTGGCCATCTATCGAGATGGTCTCCTTTAGATCCAATATCACATATCCAAGATCTTCATATGTCTATTATATCATTGGAGATAAACAAAAGTGATAAGGAAATAACAACACAACACAACATCCAAGAATACCAAAATAGGTTGCAGAAATATAATTCTCCAAAATTTGTAAAAATATATGAGGAGAAGCAACAATAGAAAATGACATTAATAGTCACAAAAGATAACACCAATATTTTTAGCGTGGAAAACTTTCTTGATGCGAGAAGTAAAAATTTCACATACACAAGCTAGTCAATTAAGATGTACTAATATCAAACATGGGTACAAGAGAGTCAAATCAAAAGCAGGAACAAGTGCGTACAATCAACCAATATATCAAAGCAACAATGCTCTCTACTTTGAAGAATAAAGAAATAGAAACCTAAGATAGAGCACCACTTTTCGAGACTAATTTCTCTAACCACATACCTCGAATTGATAATGGTCAAAATAAGAAACCATATACCGTAAACCTGCCGTCAAAATTTTAGCCAATCCAATGGTGAACGAAGTGAGAATCACAATTTATTGAGGTGACTTGGTGAATATGTCAAGAATTTTTCTCTCTCTTTTCTTTCTCCAAAAGACTATGAAAATAACACTCTCTTGGACCTAAAAAACTCCTAACCCCTCTCCACTTAAATTAAGTGGATTTGACTAGGTTGGACTTTTTAGACACATAGTTTGGACTTTTTAGACACATAGTTTGGAGTCCAACCCAACAACATGAACTCAATTGTGACTTTTGGGTTCGATCTTAGAATTCGTGGAGGACAACACTGATAGAAAAGATACCTCATTGTCTCAGTGTAAAAAATATAAGTACTCAATTAAGTCAGAAGAAAAATATATAGACTAAATTACTAATTTTATTCAACCTTTCAAATAATGTTAACACCAAACTAAAAAAGAAAAAAAGAAGAAGACCACACTAACTCTATTTATTAAGACTCAATCGAATAAAAAACAAATATAAGATAAAAAAAATAATAAAAACCTAAATATAAAGAACAAATTATCAATTAAGTCTTATATCAACTATTATATAAGATATTATATAAGATAGTATTTGGTGTCATACTTAGTCACATTTTCAATAAACTCTTCCTCCTAACAAGTCAAACAATGAACTCCTCTCCTCTTAACAAGTCAAACGAATCTTATAAACCAATTCGCATTTTTTTTAAGCAACAACCGATTCATATATTAATTGTAAACTAATTTTTTAATATTAAAGTGGTTCTTTTATATATTTATACACGAGATTAGTAAAATAAATATACTAAATATTATAACAACATTTTTAAGGCAACATTGGAACATCCTATTTTAACCCATTCCCAATAATTTTATATTAAAGTAAGATGTTCCATAAATTACTTCTGTAGATAGTATTTTAGTAACTATTGAAATTTAACAAATTTATAATTAATTATATTATATATCCCGGCATTTTATTTCTGATTAAAAGTAGCTATCTTCACAAATAGAATATGCAATTCTATATTTCTATACTTCAGTCTTTTTTTTATTAACCACTAAATTTTATTGTTAGCATAGTTCTAATTTTCAAAACTTGAGTAAGCTATAATAAACCACCCCTTTTAAGGTGTTCATAAAGTTGTTAAGAAAGAAACTCCCGCTCCTTCTACTCTAAATTTGTTTTCGGGGAATACATTAAAAAAACACAAATGGACCCACTCAAATTCTATTCTTTAGATTTTGATTAGGTTTGACTCTTCAATTTTTTCAACATATAAAAGTTAATAGGTTTATAAAATATGTTTTAAAAATGTTGGTATATTTTATATATTTAACGTCTTAAACTTTTATGTCTTCATAAATATTTTTTAAAGTTAAATATGAAAAAAATTATGTTTCATCCTAAATTATGTTATAAATTATCCTGTCCCTTGTTTTTATGAAAATCATTTATTTGTAATATGAAAAATATTTTATATGTAATTTGTTGGAAAAGATTTTTTAGATCACTTTTACATTAATTAGGTATGAAATAATTTATAATTTAATTTAATAATAAAATAACTTTTTATAATAATTTGAGGATAAAAAAATTATTTAACTCAAACTTTTGACATCTAGTGCATATTTTAGACATCCACAACATGTTTTGAATGAATTTTGTTACATGAGAATTATATTGGTAGTATTGGAATATAATTATGAGTTTAAGTTATTAATAAATAAAAAGCAAAAAATTAAACATTATATAAAAATAAATTCATAAATTCATTATTTTAAGATATATAAATTGCAAACGGTGTTGATTCTATGGATTATATATTATTGTTATTGCAACTAAGTAGTGTGAGTGTTGTTGAAAGACCCATGAAATGTGCGGCATGAAAAGATTATGGGACCTCCGTATGTGGAGTACAATTTTGTGAAGAAACAAAAATGGAAAACAAAGAGGTCCACTTACATGCTATAATGTTTTTCATGTGGGAGATTTCGTAACCAAATCCCACCAAACTTCGACCGGAATTTAAATATTTATGGTTAAAAAGATGTATAGAATCTCGTCGAATAATTTTGATTTTCTCCTATCCGAGTCAAATATAATTTTAAAATATTAACTTTAAAATAATTTTACGCTTTAAAATATTTATTAGTCTGATCTTTATAATTTCAGAAATTTCATTACACTATTTTATCGTTGCTAAAAGGTTAATTATGTTTTTAATTCTTAATTTTTAATAAATTTAAAATTTATTTTTATTCAAAATTTTAATATATATTGATTTTCAAACTTTAAAAATATATAAATATAATCATATATAATCATTTACAATAATTGATCTAGATCATTAATTATGTGGACGTTAAAATAATATATTTAAAATTTATATATTTTATCACTTCACTAATACAATAAAAATATATTGATAATTTAATATAATAATAACAATAAAAAAATCATATATTTCTAATAATTTTGTTTTATACTTTTAAATTATTGAATCCATCTTTCAGTTATATTTTTTTTAATGTAAATAATTATGTTTTGTGTAATAAATTTAAAATTTTCCAGTAGATTTTTATATTTCACTTAGTAATTATAAAATCTCAACTAAAGAACAACAAAGATAATTTACTAAATAAATTCACTCAACAAATTTTATTTTACTCACCTAATGAACTCTATTATAAATTATATCTTTTGATTAAACTATACAAACTCTAATTGATTTAAACATTGGTGTATATAATGTGTTTAGGTATATATAGATTTTATATGACATATTTTATTGAATTGGTAGATGATATATTGGATTTGATTGTTTAATTCGCATATTTATGACGCTTAGGCCTACTTAGTTTGTGAATTGTGTGTATTAAGACATCTTAGTTTTCGTGAGTGTCTAAATTATGTAAGTTAGCACCTTAAGTAATAAAAAAAACGAGAGAGAGTACATTGCATATTCAAATGCAAGCATATATCCAGATATTAGATGTTTTAAATTTATCTTGATCTATAAAACAAAGTTTGAAGACCTGCGATGGTTAAAATAGATTAAATATTAATTTTTGGTAGAATATATTTAATATAAGTATTTTCACATAGTATTTGTAGATATTCATTATTAAATATCCTTTTGTCATTTAGATCCATATGTTAATATATGGTTGATGGGATGAATGAAAAGTTAGAAAATTGAATTTGTTCAAATTTTGAAATTGCTTAAAAATGTATGATAAGTGCTTTAGAGAGTCTTATTCAAGTGGTTCCTATTGACATTGAAGCGAGGAATCACCATTTGAACAATATCAAACCTAACCTAATTAAGGGTACCACTTTTAGATTTAGAAAGAAAACAACCACACGATTGATACACATATCATAATGAAATTATCCAAAATATATAATTTCTGTTGTTAATAATTCATTTTTAAATATCATATGCAATTCCCATTATCTCAAAAATCATATGCAAAAATATACAATCTGTTATAATGTACACACAATGTCACAATCAAATTCTTCACACTTCAAAACAATCATTTTTTATTTTATTTAAAAGATAATGTTAACTATCCTTACTTAAAAATAACGTGTTTATAAGCAAAATCTTTCTTCGACACTTTCATAAATATGACAGAACTCCAAGTAAATCACCAACTATCAATCCTACACCAACCAATATCTCCCTTTTACCAAACACCCAAAGAGAAAATGACAATAAAACAAAAATCTTTAGTATGGATTCAACAACAACTTACCAAGATCACAGTTTTTATAGTCTACTTTGTTCTTCATCTCCTTCTTTCCTCAACATTGTAATGTGGTAATACCACGTAGTCTTAATTATTCTCTAAGTTTAGATAAAATTAAGAGAATATAAGTTCTAGGAAAATAGAGTTATGAAAGAAATGAGATCCCAACAAAAGTGCTTTAATTATGAATTTTCTATTATTTATTTACTTAAAACTTATCTGAAAATAAAACTCAGATATTATCAAACCTAAGTTAATAAAAAAAATGTAATTTTGTTAACCAATTTTTGTATTAATTAGATTCTAAATATCAATTAAATTTGAATAAATCACATTACTCAAATTATCTATTAGAGATAATAAGAGTCAACAAACCTTTAAAAATAGATTATTTTTAAATTATTTTCAAATAACGGAAGAAAAGAAAATGAAATGAAAGATGTTAACTGGTGACAAAGAATGTAAATTTAAAAGCCAAAAATATAATACATTTTTAACATGTAATCTACTTTTCTATTACAGCGTACAGTCCTCGTTGCATCGTGTGTTTGCATTTTTTTAATTTTTAAAAAATTTAAGTTAAGATCAGTAATAAATATATAATTAATTTTTAAAATAGTTATTAAATGTAAAATTTAAAAATAAGATATGTAAAAAAAAGTTTTTAAAATAATAATCTAAGATATAAAAGGTTTTCAAAATAATAATTAAAAATAAATTATTTATAAAATAATTAAAAGTAAATTAATATTATGAAATATGGATATAAAAGACAAAATTTTATTATATATCGTTATAGATTCATATGAAAAGGTGAGTCTTGACACCGTACTTAAAAGAAAACATATTAGAATTTAAAATAATTTTAATTCTGAGACAATTTGATTGTAGATTATAATTATTTATAATTTGTAAAATGACAATTACGTAAAATTATTGGAGAAACAACTGATCTCCATCATAAAGATATAATATTTATTGAAAAATAAATAACAGAGATATTCTTTATGTACTTAAACCCTTAAATAAAAATAATAATCTATTATGTAATGTATATTAAAAAAATAAAATTGGAAAGGGCGTCCGGGGCTTGCGGTATCCGTCCTTGGATCATTTTATAGTATGCAATATTAAATAATTATAATTTTTATGCCAAAAGAATTCTCTCAAATATAATTCGAAAAATAATTTGTTTATAGAAGTAACAATTTTGTTTTACATAATAGTTTATACTTGAATGAAAATATAACAAAATATTCATCGGATATAATAATTTGTTAGATAATACATTTTTTTTGCTTTTTTGTTGTCCATTTATCTTACAATTGTAGCTAATTAATTATAATTATACGAATACCATATCACATACGTGTGATCAAATAATAAGACCGTGTGATTAAAGTGAATCGAGTATTATTAACTAAAATACTCATTTAAATGTAAATATTCAATGAGAATATTTAATTTCTTTAATGATATCATTGTTTTAACTTCTGTCAACTTTTAGAATCGCGGGATGCCATATAATACATTTTTCTTTTCCTCAAATGCCATCAACAAATTTACTGGCATAAGATAGTTATAACTTAATACTCTCAACTATTTAAATCTTTAATATAAAGCTATTCTGTAACTTAATAAAGAAAATATATTCTTTTAATCATCTTAGCGCGTCTAGATACAACGAATTAATTCTGCAATTAAAATTTTCTATTTTCTAGTCATTAAATTATACGCCTTCTAATTAAATACTACAACAAGAAAAACATATAAGGTAGAAAAGCGTCAGTATAGAATTTAATAAAAACATATACAATTATTTTATATTTTTATATAATTAGCTCAACTCACCAATGCTGTCATACATAATCGTGTAAAATAACTTATTTTAAATATTATATTAAAAAAATTGAAAAGTCATATATCCATATCAAATAATAAACTTTGATATAAATTGTAGCAGACGTGTCTTTAATTGTTATAATAATTGACTTTTAATAATATTTATACTTTTTGATTTTTATAGAAAAGGACACGCGTAGACGAATGTATTTTGATTGGGTGTACACACGTTTTTATATATTTTAATGATAAAGTTTCGTATTTTTAGTTTTAAATTAGTAAGTGATTAATAATAAGGTAGAGAGTAATATTATTATTATTTAAAAATAGAAATAAAGAAAAAGAAAAACATTAGACGTACCTCACGATCTGAAAGTGGGGGATTTTGGGTCCTCCTAGCCTACCCCACCACCATCTCCATCTACGCCATAAAACTCAAACTCTTCTCTTCTCCTTTTTTTTATCGTCACGCCGTTTTCCATTACTCTCTTTCTCAACAAAACACACTCACACACCAACCACTCCCACTCTCCAAATTCAATTCTCCGTTCCCTCCCAATTTCCCAAACCCTAGCTCCATGGATTCCCGCGACTCCTCCCCACGCTCCCGCGACCCCGACGCCGACAACCACCACCACCACCACTCCTTCGACGAGCCCCCGCCCTCCCTCCATTCCAAGGTCAAGCTCATGTGCAGCTACGGCGGCCGAATCCAGCCTCGCCCCCACGACAACCACCTCACCTACGTCGCCGGCGACACCAAGATCCTCGCCGTAGACCGCCACATCAAGCTCCCCGCCCTCCTCACCAGACTCTCCTCCCTCGCCAACGCCCCCGCCGATGCCACCTTCTTCAAGTACCAGCTCCCCGGCGAGGACCTCGACGCTCTCATCTCCGTCACCAACGATGAAGACCTCCACCACATGATGCTCGAGTACGATCGCCTCTCCCGCACCTCGCCTAGACCCGCACGCCTCCGCCTCTTTCTGTTCTCGCTCCACAACAACGGCAACGGCAACATCAATTTCGCACTCACCGATTCCAAACCCGAGCGCCAGTGGTTCGTCGACGCTCTCAACTCCGTTCAGGTGCCGCTTGTCGAAGGTTCTCCGCCGCCGCCTACGGCAGCGCCAAATCCAGATTTTCTCTTTGGATTAGATAAGCCGCCGTCGGCTTCCAATACGCCGGCGAAGAATCCTACGCCGGAAACGGAATGCATCTCCGAGGACCGTCCAGCGGTTAGAGATCCCGAAACCGAAACGGAACGCGCGCCCGAGTCAGAGATTCGGAGGTTGCAGATTGGTAACAATAATGAACAGCAACTCCTGCAACAGAAGATGAAAATAGAGGAAGATAATAACGGTGGGGTTCACGGGGTTAACGGCGCGGAAGGTTTCTCTCAAAAGAACACGGAGAATGTGACGCCGTTAGTTACGCAAGGGCAAATGCAGGCGCAAGGATTTCATTCTGGAACGGTGTCGTTTTTGCAGGAGAGGAATAATGTGGGTTATTCGCTGGCGGTTCCTACGACCGGGAGTGAGATTTATCTCATTCAGACGCCTTCTGGAATCTTCCAAGCGGTTCGGCCCGTGACTGGACCGGTGGGGCAACCGGTTTATCTGGTTCCGGCGCCTAGTTCGGTTGGTGTGGCGGCGGAGCGTGGATATTCTGCTGGACAGGGAGCAGCGCGGTGGTGATTGGTGGATCTTAGCGGAGAGAGAGAAGGGGTTTAAAGGTGGTTTGATTTGTTGTTTGTGGCATAATGAGCGGTGGTTATGGTTTTTCAATTTTTTTTTTAGTTGTTTTGAAGATTGAATATTGAATATTGTTTTGGAATTTGGAAATTGTTTCCTGTGCATAGGTGCGTTATAGTTGAAGGATTTGAGGAATTGTTTTTTGAGAGTGTAACTACTTTCAATTCAGTATATTGCTTTTGGTGTCATAAGTAATTGATTGACTAATTGTCTCTCTTATTCCAGCACTCTTCTCTCTGTGTTTCATCCCTTCCTCCATGTTTGTCGCTCATTCTTTACTGTAAATATTTTATATTCTCTGCATAGTTTGTTTAATGTTTATTACTAAAAATTATATTTTCTATAAAAGGTGGAATGTTTGGTTGGTAGGAGAAAGGGGATTATTTCGATCAAATAATACTTTTTTTTTATTTGTAAGTCTTTTTTATAATTATTATTTATATTAAACATAATTCGTTTCATATTTATTATTTTAGATATAATAAAAAATAAATAAAAAAGGCAGTTCCTTCATAATTAAATTAGTAAAAAGTAATTGTTATATTATACCTATTTATATTATAAGGAAATTCTTTTTATGATTGCTTTTCTAATTATATATTAGATATGTTACTCATTTTATGTGAATATTAATTTTTTTATATTATTTAAGAAAAACTATCTAATCATTAACAATAAAGAATTCTTTTAATCGTCCTTTTATTTTAATTTATTTTCCAATATAACTTTTATTATACTAACTTCATAATGTTTAATTTTTAATTATATTATTTACTTTTTATGGTATACAAAGATACACTTGTACTTTAAGCGTATGTATTAGATAAATAGCGGAAAAAGTCTAGGTTTGAAAAGTTATTTTAAGACCTACATCTTTCCTCTCTTTGGAGGTCTTGATGGACTTGATGGACGTACATGGAAAGAAAAAAGATGAAAAAAAGAAGAAAAAGAAAATAAAAAAGCAAAAATGTATTTTGTTGTTTGTTACCTGCCTAATGAATTTATTCTTTATCGATATTTTCAATAAATATCAATTAACATTTCATTAACTAACTATTTTTTAATCATTTATATAATCCTTAATTAAGAAAAATAAGATAATCTCCTTAAATTAACAATTAAAAGCAATTAATTAGAAAAGTATCCCATATTCATAAGAGATTTACTTGTTTATGTATGAATCGCTCGTTTAAATAGTATATTGGTTGATAGATAATATATAGAATATTCTTGCATAATTATTTATGTGGTAAACTATTTTAAAATAATCACTTAAAAAATTAAGAAAATATTATAATTATAACATCTTGTTACACAAATACTAATCATATAAATATTAAAATAATATTAATATTATACTTTTAAAGTTTTTAAAAATAAATTTTCCTCCTCATGGAATTATAATATATACATATTTATATGTTTATCCTTCTTCTCAACCTCACTACTACTAGTAATTTCTTGGAGTAATATCACCTAATATTGTGTGTAATACAGTTTAAAAAAAAATAATTACTTAAGCACACAACAAATGATATGTTAGAGTTTTAAAATTCGACACATATAGATATATTAAATCATATACTTAAAATTTCATAATTTATAAATATTTTCAAATCTCAATATATTCAATCTCACGAATATGCATTCCACAAATTCATTAATCATATATAATTTTATAAATTCATTAATACAAATTAAGTGTCAAACTCTCAATACATATGTCTACCTCTTATACGAATGTCATGCAGTGAGAAGTGGATATGTAAGTTATTTCGTATTCGCATGCAATGATTTGAGCGGATGCGCGAAAGGAAAATTATCTTTAAATAATTTTTTTTTAACAAATTTAACAAAGTTTCTAAAAATAGGATTAAAGTACATTAAATTTTTATTTTTTAATTAAAATAAAGCAATAAAATAATATTTTTTTACCTAAATAAGAAAGTTTGTCAAAACTTTCTTAAAAAAACTTTGTCAACCTATAATAGCTCATGTGGGAAAATAGATTTATGTGATGAGATGAAATTACAATCTTATGTTGTGTTCGTTTGAGGTAGAGTGACAAAGCAAAGATGAATTGTAAAATTAATTCTGTGTTCGCTTGGTAAGTTTTAAGAGAAAAGCATAGGGGTGATCAACGGGATGGAGCAGGATTGCAATCTCCCCACTTATACGCTGATTTGAGTGGATTCACCAGCTTAATGACAATTTTACCCCATCCATGGTGTAAGAGAGCTGAACGTGCTTAAACAAGGGATTCAATCCCATATCATGGAATAGATCTGTTGCTTGGTTAAAGTTGAGAGGATTCGATCCACATACTTAGTTTCTAAACACTGTTTTTTTTTTACTAATACAAATATCAAAATATACTACTTATTTAATTAATGACAAAATGATAATCTCATCTATACTTCTATTAAAACATATTTTTTAATAAATCACATCAATCAAATCTTTCACAAATTTTCACAAAAGTTACTTCTAAATTTACTTACAATCACTTCTAAATCCCTTAAAAAAAATAACACATAATTCACTCTTAAATCCACTTAAACCTATCCACTCACTCTCTCTCAAATACCCTCCCTCAAGTGAACACAATGTTAGTATGGAAGAGAAGGTTTGAAGGTAGAAACTATATATTTAATATATTATCCCTACATGCAACATTTTTTTCAGGGCAAATGGTTGAGGTTTTCTGTGAAGACAAAATAATGGGAGATGAGATTTTGCAATATCATATAATGGAGACAATAATAATAATAATACATAATATTACTATTAATAATAATAACAACAATTAATAAATATTATTATTAAACCAAATAATATTTAATATCTAAATATTTAACATTTATTTTTTATCAAATACATTGTATTATTTATTTACTTTAATATAATTTCTTCTTTCAAAACTATTATGAAAACATTGTTTAAAAATCAATCTTTACCAATCCAAAAATTATTTATATTAATTTTACTCACAAACTTCACCCTTAAATTCACTTACATTCACCATTAAATCCCTTAAAAGAAACAACAAAATTTTACCTTCAAATTTACCAAAATTCATCAATTCAATCTCCCCAAATTCTTCCTCTTAGAATAACACAACTCTAAAAATATTTTTATCTATCATAGTATATTCGCATCTATCTTAGTATATTTACTAAGTTGTCACCTCATTCATAATAGAACACAATTCATTCGTATGAAAGGTAAATCCCAATATTTTAAATACAATTTATTTTCGCATTGTAAATTAAGTCATAAGAAATTTTTTGACTCTCACTATTTAATATTTTCCTGTATATGAGTCAAATATAAATGGAATCAAAATATGTCATTTAGAATTTCAAATTTAATACAAAACTAGACATTTCAACAATATTCGGTCCCTAAAAATAACTATCTTTAGAATTCATGAAATTCATACATAAATATAAGTAATCATTATTGTATTTACATTTACGTTTAATGTTTCAGATTCAATCAATTAAAGCGACATTGTTTTTAGCTTGAATAAAAATTGCTCTATTTGAGATAAAACTTATTTGTTTGAGCAAAAATCTACCTAAGACCAAGGTTGAATTTATGCTTTATTATCACTTGAGCAAAAACCATTGGTTTGAACGAAAATAGTATCAAGAAAAAAAGACTGATTTCCTACTCCATTTCCGATCGAGTGAAAAAATTTAGCTTGAGCAAAAGTGGAGGTGAAAACAAATGCTGACTTCGTGTTATATTTTTGTTTGAACGAAACTAAAAAAAATAAAAATAAACATCATGAAGAAGGACCATACGTATTTTCAAAACTTTACCACAATCAATATAACAACTTGTAATTTTTATACAAGTTTAAACTGACCAAAAGTTTCACATATAGCTTGCATAAATAAATTCATAATAACTATAAGAAATTAAACATTCTCATAAAATGATTATCTTACATGACAAATAAAATTGATTTAAACGCAACTATTGTAAACAAAAACACGGTACTATTTTTGTAATTACAATACTATCAAAACATAAATAGTTTCATTGAACTTAAACTGACCAAAAGTACTATAATTTGCTCAAATATAACTTGCACTTCATTGGACACATAAATAAATTTATAATAATGATGAGAAATTAATTATTATCATAAAATAATCGTGTCACTACTACAAAATAATTATTTTACATTGACAAATAAAATTAGTTAAATACAACTGATGTAAACATAAGTGCGATGATATTTTTGTAATTACATATTATCAAAATATAACATGCTAAATCGAATTTAAGCTCTTAGTTCCATTACTCTCAAAAGAAAATTAAACATGTACAATAAAGACTTTGATCAACAATTTAAATATACTCTTATATTCTCTGACTAAGAGATTCATCTTAACCCAAAAACAAAACATGCGAACACTAAAATATAGGCATACAATAAATTAAAAATTAACTCAAGAGAAAAAAAACGAAAAATTTACTCCAAAAACGAGTTATGATTGGACATAAATATTCTACTTTCCATCAGGATCGCTAAAATGGATCCTAATGTAAGAAAAGATAAACAAATTTTTACTTTTTTTTAGAGAAAAGACAGAGGAAAAAGTAGTTTAAAGAGATTATATTCTTTATAAAATGAAATTTAAATTCTTATATTCTTTTATATATTTTTTCTATTCAAAAGCTTTTTAACTCGATTAATAAAATATTTATATTTTATCTTATTTAAAATGTTCCTGCTCTTAAAGAATGTAACTCACTCCTTACAACAAGATTCTTATGTTTTATAATACTTATAACAATATTCTTATTTTTTATTATTTTTAATATTTATAACAATATATATCAAGGTTCCTGCCTTTTATGTATAACTTTATTTTTAACTATATTTTAATATAGAAACTATCTACACACAAATTATTTATTTATTCAACATCATAACACATTACAAATCACATTATTATTTTTATTTTCATTATTTTTCATTTATGTGACCAAAACAACCTTTGTTTACACTCTTTTTTTTTTCACTTCTCTTTCATTTCTTCTATTTTTTATCTTCTCTACCAAACAAAGATTAAAAGGCATGCGTGAGTTTTAGTGGAGACTTTTTACTTTATTTTCTTTATCTATTTTTATACTCTTTTTTTTTACCTTTTTTCATTTTTAAATTAACACTTTTAATTTTTATTTATCACTTCTTTCTTTCTCGTTTACCAAATAAGCAATATGTTTAGTTTTTAAAAAATAGCTGAAGAGAGTGAAT